>JAEEGG010000867.1_pt1 | contig 87059 bp, 77 predicted proteins | sample 9134161 | NCBI WGS metagenome assembly JAEEGG01 (sample SAMN16246543, study PRJNA631951) | gut metagenome | biome: gut microbiome; feature: rumen; material: CR-attached | host: Bos | place: Iran: Karaj | collected 2018-10
CCAACCTTTGGCAGCATGGCGGCCACCTCCTCGTCCTCGCGGTCGGCAAGCAGCTTGTCCTTGGCAGGTTCCTCCACGGTGCGCACATAGCCGGGCAGGAACTCCTTCAGCAGGTTCACCACGGCTCCCCAGGTGAAGCCCTTCAGGGTCTTCAGCTTCGGCGTGCCGGTTCTGAAGCCCATGGTTCCATGGGTGGTCTCCAAGCTCTTGCGCTTGCTGAACAGCTCATCACGATTCTCCAGGGCGTATGCCTGCATGATGTCGAAGGATTTTTCCTTCGTCTCGGCCAGCTTGCCCAGCTCATCCTGGTACTTCTCGCGGATGCGGGTCATCTCGATGTCCATGGTTGCGTTAATCTTCTGGATTCTCGCGTCGGCTCTTGCATAATCGGCGAACGCCAATTCCATTTCCTCTTGTTTCACGCCGCTGTAAACGGTCTTCTTTTCTCTTTTCTTTGCCATAATTCCAATTATTTGATTGTTTGTTGTTTGTAATATACCTTATAGTACTTACCACGGTCATCTTCGCCGGATTCGTGGTCAATACCTCTGTTTATCTTTGTCTTGCCGTCCAGAACAATGTCGGAATCGAATTTACGCTGATACCGTTTGACAGCCTGAACACTCAACCCGAATTCTTCAAGATTTAACAAGGGGTCATCCTGTGCTTTAACCGTCTCCTTCCAAAGATCAATAATATCCTCTTGTTCAAGTACATCGTGAAAAAACTGATCTGTATAAAAAAAGCCCTCTTCTTTGAAAAACAACTTTGCTCTTTCCAAAATCTCTGCAATGTCGTTTGTTGACGCTTCAAATTTTGACGGAATATCTTGTTTGATAAACTTTGATGCAAAACGCATCATTGCTTCCGTACAATTGTAGCTGTCCGCTCTTTTTTTCACGGACAAGAAGTCACTAAACCACAACTCTCTTGGCCTTGGCTTCCCCGTCGCCTCAAACGCATAGACAACATAACCGTTTTCGCGATCTTTGCTGAAAATCAAACAGCCTTTGTCGAATGAAGAAATCCCTTTTTCAATTACGAAATCAATGCCGTTGTCTGTATTGTTGATTATTGAGGACAATACCATGTCTTCTTTCTCGCATTTGAAAATCCCAACCGCATCCACGGTGTCTCCCTCGACGATAAAATCTTTGAAATAAAGCACCGTCATCTGGCCTCCCTTGTCATTAATTCCTACAGTCACATCGTACAGGTGTCGTGCAAGGTTCTGGGACATCTTGATGAAACGGTCTGGATTATCGAAAATTTGACGTACTGATTCATAGACAAGATTACAACCCAATGATGACGGGTGGAAGAATTGTAGCGTTCCCTCATCCTCAAACGGTTCTATACACATATTTAAAAGATACATTCGCTGCAGTTCACCTGTCCCGGTGAGCACATCGGACATGGAACAACCGGTGGCAGCAACTTTATTGCCCACTTCGTGGGTGATTACTTTCGCAATGTTAACATACACAGTGTAAAACATAATTCTTTGGGTTTTAATTGGTGATTAAATCTAATTTAAGTTGATTCTTTGATTCGTAGTCGCTGCAGCCATGACATGTAACCGTCCATTCATAACTTGAGTTTCTTGTTTCAATAGAAATAGCGTCACATCCACACGTCTTTTTCTTGTTGCAGCATTCCGCATACTTTTCATCGCTATCCTTGAAGTTTCTCACCCTACAGTGAACACAATCCAAAGCAGGATGGGTGAATCGTATATTACAAGGGTTTGGGTAAGGCATATAACTATTCGGTTCTAATTGGTGATGAAAGTCCGATTTTCCAAATCTTCTGGTTGCCACGAATGTCGCGCACCTCTTGGGTGAACAGAAGACATTCTTTCACGGGCCATCTGTATCCGGCAAAGAAAGGAGCGTCAGACAATTCCGATTCCCCGAACACAACTGCACCTATGATACATTTGAACAGATTTATCCTTTCAGCCAGATCCATATAGAAGTTGTAAAGATCTTCTGAAACATTTACCTTGGCTCGCAAAGGTTGTGCCCCTGCATGGATCAGTATCGGTTTGCCCACTAAACTCTCCGGAAGTCGATATTTCCTATACTCGTACTTCTTCACGCCCATTACCAACATAGAAGCGTATGGCTGCTTGACAGTGAGGACATTGAAAAATCCTTGTATATATTCCTGCCCGCGGGGACTGGCTTTGCGGATGTATTTGCGTTTGAACTCTTGTAAAACACTTGTATTCATAACTCCTAATTTTGACTCGCCATTCCTAATTCCACATTCTGCATAGCCGACAGGGATTTCTGTTTCCGGCAGAACTCCGCATAGATGCGGGTGAGCTCGCCCAGGGAAATGTCGTTGAAACGTTCTTTTTTGGCGGCACGGCACGCCACGCTCTTCACATACTCCATTGTTGGATGCTGTCCGCGAAGCTCGAACCAGCGGAATATGGCCTTGATGACCCCCTTGCGCTTGCGGTCCAGTTTCACGCGGTCGGGATGATCAGTCGCGCATTTGTCGGTTCTGGCGGATGAACATTCACGGTAGCTTTTCGGCGAGAGCGTGCGGCTCAGGTAGTCAATCAGGTCGCGGCACTCCAAGAAGGTGAGCTCGGAGGTGTGCGGGGTGCGGCCTTCCGTGAAGTCATACACGATGTCGGACATCGCCTCTTTGTCGAGGCCCAACTGCCCAGCCAGCCACCACAGCTTGCGGTTCTGGTCGGCGGTTCTCAGGTTCGGCGCTGCAGTCTTCATCTTCCACCTCCTCTCAGCATAACCTGCACCTTCTTTCTCAGGCTGATTCTCGGGAACTTCCCGGCCTTCAGCAGCCGGATGAACTTCTCCTTGGCGATGCCGCCGCGCATACCGCCGGTGGCCACGCCGAAGTCGTCGTAGAAATTGAGACTCTTGATTCTCGGATAATAAACTGTTGTACACATAATGGGTTGGTTTTAGGTTAATATTAGGTAAATTGTCGTTATTTGTCTCCCCAGTACCGTTCGGCTCCCTCTTTCCATACCACGTAGCTGCCGCCATTGGAGCCGATGTATCTGCCCTTGCTGAAGGCGATGTGCCCCTCCACCCAGATCTTCTCGTCCGCGTCGAACATCACGCTCTTGGCGGTGCGGCCTACCGGCTGTCCGCCGTCGGCTTGGCTGGTGAAAATCAGCAGCTTGTTGCGGTGGGAGTGCTTCAGCTTCATGTACTGCCGGAAGGTCAGTCCTGTGTATTGGAAGCTGTCAATCACGATGAACATCGGGCTGCGCTGCCGCTTCATTCGGGCGGTGAGGTCTTCAATAAGACCGTCTGCGTCGCCGTATTCCGGCTCAGTCACCAGCATACGCCTGCCCACCTCTTGCATTCCGGTCTCGCGCAGGGCCTTGGCGAACGTCATGCCGCTGCCTTCCTCCAGGCTCACATACAGTCCGCGTCCGAACTTCGACAGCTCCTTGCAGAGCTGCATCACGAAGCGCGTCTTGCCGTTGCCGCTGCGCCCCCATACGAACCACACGCCGCTGCTCTCCATCGGCCCGAAAGCCTCCGCCCACGCACCTGTCAGCTCCAGCGTCTGGTACTTCTTGTCTATGATGTTCTGTATGGTCAGTGCCCGTTTCATCCTATCTTATGTCAAGAACCGTTTTGATGAAGTCCACTGTCAGCGGCTCGCCCGTGATGTCGGCCTCGCGCTTGGCAGGCACCAGCACGTCGTGCAGCTCGCCGTAGTTGTCGCAATGCTCCCGCAGGAAGCACACCAGCTCTTTGTCGGTGATGTCGTCCAGGAATCCGGGGTAGCTCCTGTCGATGGGGTCCAGGCGGCGCACGCCGAACTTCACGCGGCGGTAGAACTGCGGGATGCCGTCCTTGTTCTTTCTCTTCATCTGCTCAAGGTGCATCATCAGCTGGTCGGTGCCCACCAGCACGATGGAGCAGACGCGGTTCAGATTGTCGTAGAGGGATTTCATCGCGCAGAGGGCGGGCTGCTTCATATACTCGCTCTCGTCGAAGATGATCTGCGGCTCCTGGCCGTCGGCGCGGCGGTCCGCCAGATAGCGGATGATTTCGCTCACCTTGCCGCTGCGCGACTTGGCGCTCACGTTCACCTTCAGCGCGGTGATCATCTTCTCGATGATGTCGCCGATGTTGTCCGTCTGGCTCACCGTCACGATGTAGGTGTCGGCCGGGTATTTGCGGCGGAACAGGTCGCACACGTAGCTCTTGCCGCATCCGGTCTCCCCGACAATGATGTTGGTCTCGCCGTTCTCCTTGGCCACCTGCAGGCTCACCAGTATGCGCTGCATCTGCGGGGTCACCACCGTCTTCCAGTACTCCTTCTTGAGGGTCAGCCCCACATAGTCGGCCAGCTTCAAGTAGTACTTGTCCGCAATCTCCACCGTTTTCCCGGTGGCGGTGTTGGCCACCGTGAAGGTCTTGCCGTTGAACATATCGCTGATGTACTTCGCGCTGATGCCCGATTTGCGCGCCAGGTCGTTCTGGCTCAATCCGTGTTCGGTCGCGTATGTGCGCGCGGCCTCCACAATCTGTTGTTTCTGCTCTAATTTCATAGTATATAGGTTTTAATAATTGTCCGTTATTGAAGGAAATCCGCGAAATTCACCCGTCGGTTCAAGTAGTCTTCGCTTTCGCGTTGCTGTTCCCGCTCGGCCTCCACGGCCTCCTTCTCCATAGCGGCGGCAAGGGCCTTGCGGGCACTGCCGGTGAGGCGCGCCTGGTTGCGGCGGTCCTTGTGGCGTCCCTGGCTGTCGGTGAGCAGCACCTTGGTCAGCATCACCTCGTCCTTGCCCACCTCCTCCATCAGCGAGCGCACCCGGTCGTAGTCCTCCTGGTTGCGGTCCATCACCATCTCCTTCAGGTCGCGGTTGTACTGCCGCACGCGGGCAAGCTCCTCGCTGTCGCCGTCGGTGCGGTCGCCCAGCGCCATCGGCTGCACGTGCTTCCGCTCGCACACGAAGCGCACGCGGTCGTCGTCGCCGGCCACCAGTATGCGGTCCATATCGGCGGGGTCGTACTTCACCGTCCAGTCCAGGTAGTTGTACTGGCGGAAACGGGTGTCGAAGCAATCGAAATAGTACTGGATTCCGGAAATGGTGGGGCAGATGCCCATCGGCTGAAGCCTGATGGTGCGTGCCGTGCTCTCCCCGAGATGGTAGAGATAGTCGGCTTCGGAGAGCTCGTGGCGTTGCGCCTCCGGAAGGGCGTTGAACGCCGTCATATAGTCCTGCAGCTTGGCTCTACGCTCGCAGGCGATGATGTATTCTATCTGTGCCCGGCATCCGTCCTCGTCCGGGAAGTTGTGCTTAATCTTGTCAAGATAGTCCGGATTGGGCTGCGACTTGGATTTGATGCCGTAGCCGGCCCAGTTGGGCATCTCCATCTGGCAGTAGTCGTGGTTGAGGCGCTTGAAGTAGGGCTCCACCACCTTGCTCTTGGCATTCTTCACCCGGGCGGGCGTGTAGTATTTCGTCGAAGCGGCCTCGTAGAACGACTGCAGCGTGCCTCTGCCGTAGTGGTCGGTCTGGATCTGCGCCGGCCGGTACATCTTGCCGAACAGCTCCCGGGTGTGGCGCATCGCGTTGCGGAAGGCCTCGCGGATCAGCGCGGCATTCTCGTGGTCGCCGATGGCGTAGCCGATGGGGTACTTCACGCTCGGATCCAGAACCAGCACCACCGTCAGGCGGTTGTGGTAGGTGGTCACGCGGTGGCCGTTCTTGTCGATGGAGGTCTTCTGGTAGAGCAGTTCCACATCCCAGCCGTCGGCGGTCCAGTACATCATACCGGCGCTCGGCGCGCTGCGCTTCACCAGCATCTGGCGGTTGTTGTTAAACGCCGTTTCACCGGCGTTGAGACCGTAGGTGAAGAGGTCCCATTTGCGGCGGTAGTTGTCCACCGTCGATGCGCCGATGGTCTTCCACTCCATCTTCGCCGCCATCGTGTTGTACAGCATAGTGATCTGCTCGTTGTCGAGGTTGCGGTAGCTGCCCAGCAGCATCCGCAGGGTGCTCTCCTGGTCGCCGGTGAGCACCTTGCCGGCGTTGCGGTTCTTGTGATAGCCGCTCACGATGCAGGCGTAGCCCACGCGCCGGTATTCGGCAATCTTGTCCGCCAGCCTGCGCTCGCTCTCCGGGAGGGTGTGCGCGAAGCGCTCGTCGTTGCGGATGGCGTTCACCGCCTGGCTGATGTAGGCGTTCACGCCCACGGTGCCGCCAAGGGCCTTGATATAGGGTTTGCGCCAGTTCTGGCTCCTCACGGCGGCGTTGAGGATGCGGGCGTTGGCGGTGTATTTCGTCTGCGCCTCCGGCGACAGGTGGCTGCCATCATCGAAAGTGTATTCTGCAAAGAAGCGTTCGGCCTCGTAGTCGGGCTCCACTAATGACGTGAAGGCGGCGTAGCGCTCGGTGGCTTTCGGGTCGCCGAACTTCTCCACGTAGGCCTCCTTCAGTCTGTCTGGCATATTGTCCCAGCGGATGAGAGAGGGGTTGTCCTCACCGCCTCCGCGCTTCACCACGTCAATCTTCTGACGAGCTACCAGTTTCTTGTAGTTTGCATACGTCACAATCCCGTCGGTCATCTCGCGGCTGCTCACGCATAATATATTATTAAAGTACATAGCCATTTCAGATTGGGTTGGAGTTATTCGTAAATGGGTATCCCGCCGTAATCGCGCACGGCCACAGCACGGATATTGCGGGCCGTCTGGCTGTCGCTGCCGCCGTTCAGCGCCTTGGTCACCCATCTTGGCGACACCTGAAACCTCCGCGCCAGCATCAGTCCGGTGCCCTTCTTCGTCCAAACTTTTTTCGGTGTTGTTTTCTGCATTGTAACTTCGATTTGAAATTTTCGTATTTTTACACGCTAATTCCACAATGGAACAGCGCGGCAAAATTAGAAAAAAATCTAATCGCTCGGTTGTGAATTGAGAAAAAAATCTATTTTTAAATGGATGCAAAGTCTAATTTATTGATTTTCATAAAAGAAAAAAATCTTTCAAAGACGGATTTTTATAAAAAAACAGGTCTGTCCAATGGCTTTTTGGACAAAGGAGGAAGTGTTACATCTGCAAATTTAGAGACAATTCTAAATTCATTTCCTGAAATTTCGCTGGATTGGTTAGTCACAGGTCGCGGTCCGATGCTTCGTAGCGACCTTCCTGCCGCGCACCTTGTGACCGAGCCCGGCACGGGCATCCCTCTCATCCCCATAGATGCGGTTGCGGGGTTGCCGGTGGGCGAGAGTCTTGCCGCGCGCTTCATCGACTGCGCGCACTATGTCATCCCAGAGTTCGCCAACCTCAACGTGGAGTATATGATTCGCGTGTCCGGCAGTTCTATGTATCCGAAGTATAGCAACGGCGACATCCTTGCCTGTCGCCGGGTGCAGGACGTGCTGTTTTTCCAATGGGGGAAGATCTACGTCATCGACAGCAGCCAGGGCGCACTGGTCAAGCGTGTGTTCCAGGACGAGGATCCTGACCGTATACTGCTGGTGTCTGACAACCGCGAGAACTACCCGCCGTTCAGCATCCCCAAGAGCGACATCCGCAGTTTGAGCATCGTGGTGGGTGTGATACGTTTGGAGTAGCACGCAGGTGCGCACGCGGCACCCGCACAGCGCGCACATTTGGCTTTACGCACACTTTCGAGCATTGAAAATGCTGTTAAAATCAATATAAACAACTGAAATATAGAGATTTAAGGCTAAAAACAGCATAAAAAACACCATAAATTATCGGTCTAACTCAAGCCCAAAAACAGCCAACTCACGTCAAAAAATGTGTTTATCGGGGGGTAACTCAATGGGGTGCGAAAGACACTTTTTGTCCCCACAATTGTCCCCACAATTGTCCCCACATCGCAAATTTCACCACTCCAAAGCGCCGTTTTTAACCCTCATTTAACCGTGGCAAAAACGCCGGCTCAGGCCCGTTTCAACGCCTCCGGATCCGCCAACCTTGCCACACCTCAGCGCACACAAAAAAGCCCGCAGAATCGGCATTTTACAGCCATTCCACGGGCAAAATACAACCTCAGCAAACCCCAATTAAACTTTTTCTACAGAAAACGGGCTCCAGGCCCGTCAAAAATTAAAGCAAAATATAAGCTTTAGTACAGTTTGTTTTATTCCGGCCCTCCGGCCAATTTTGTTATAAAATACTGTTTATCGGCAATTTACAGGCAAATTTCAGGCAAAATTCACTGTACGTTTTGTTTTGGGCCCCATATGTGAAATGACCGATTCGTATGTTCATTTGGTGGAGAATATGATCCGTGCGGAAAAAATGTTCCGAACAGGAGCGCAGAATCCGACGTATGGATTTGTACAGTCGTTAGGTTATAGGGAAATAGTGTTTTTGACGAGCATCGGATTGCTGAATAATGGCAGATGTCCCATTTGTGGAGCGCATAGTGACACGCGCTACCGATGGACGGGCAGGAATGATTCAAGAAGGGAATTTGATATTTGCAAGGGATGTATGCACACTCGTGGTGGTGGTAGTGGGGTGGGTGATGGAATGCCTGCAGGCAGCAATGCTTCGAGTAGTATGAGTCATATTGTCGGAAATGTTCAAAACAAACCATCCAACAGTGGAGGATGTGCGTCTGTTTTCATTTTGTTGGTAGTCAGTGCGCTGACCTTAATCGGAGGTTTAGGGTATGTTCTCTATCAATGTATAGTATAGTGGGAATGTAATGGTTACTTATAAAAGGTGTTGTCGGCAGCCTATATAATGTCGGCATTATATTAAAAGTTGCACACGACACGAAAACAGTGTGGTCAGAAATGGAGGAAATACATTTTTATACAAAGAAACAACATCTTGAGTTTAGTTTTCTTGAAATGACAGCTGTTGTTCGGGTTGCAAAACTAATGGCAATGGCAGATGGTAGATTGGATGAAGCAGAAACCAAATTAATGTTTCTTCAAGCGGAAAGTTTTGGTATTTCAATTGAGGATTATGGAAGAATGTTGCAAATAGGAGATAAAATGGAACCTGCTTTTACTATGGAAATAATTAAATCTATGGATTATCAGAAAAAAAAATACGTGGCAGCGTATCTTGGCACGATTATGATGATTGATGAGGATATAGATGAAAAAGAGTTTGCGGTTTGGAATAGGATTATTACAATGGCAGGTCTTCCCACGATGTCTGTACGTGAGGCGGCCATGTATATTGCTGAATTGTAAACTATATTTCCCTATCTTTGCAGCCGTTTTACATAAACTTTTAACATCAACACCATTATGGACTACATAACCATGAATTTCGATGGGCGGCGTCTCCATGCCCCCGACATGAGGCAGATTCTCTTCATCAACCAGCGCTATGACCGACGGATAGATGACTTCTTCGATAAACACTACGAGGAATGTCGGACGCTTTTCAAAAACAGGGGCTATGATTTCATCTATGCCCCAAAAATCTATACGCCGGAGTTCTGCTGGGAACTTCTCTCTTACAATTTTCCCGAGATGCCGGCCAATATTCTGGAATCGCGCCTGCGCAAAAACTCCCTTGATTATATTCTGGACTATCCAGTACGTTATCTCTACGATGCGTTCACTGCCGTGTATGGACAGACAGACCAGAAATTCTTCACGGGCCTTGTGACACCCGTTGTGACAGAAAATTTCTATTTGAAAGATCATTACCCCGAACTCTGTAACTATAAGATGTCGGGAACCCGACAGTTCCGCCTTTTTCCGCTGGATTTAGCCGCTGAAGAAGAAATGTTTGCCCGCATGGAGGAGATTCTGGAGTGGAAACAGGAAAATGATCCGGAACCAGATAGGTGTCTTGAGTCCAGAATAGGGTGGACTTCCGATGATATGTTCCCGGAGGAAGCATACAAACTGATGGACGAGATCCGCGAGCGTGTGGAACTGTTGAGGGGAATGGGTGTGAACGAGATGATTTTAAGACCCATCCTCGATGCACTGCCTGGCTGGCTGAGTGAGTTGGTCATCACCTCCGATTTTCGCATCCTTCTCCCGGACTATGAAAAAGAAATTGTGCTATATCCGCTGCCTAAAGCCGTGTTTTTCCTGTTCCTTCGTCATCCGGAGGGCATACGTATCAAGTGTATGCCCGATTATCGTGACGAACTGCTTCGCATTTACCGGCAGATTATGGGCGACCGCTATGATTCATCCATGGAGGAAAGCATTGATATGTTGACCACTCCGTATCACAATTCTATCAACGAGAAGTGTAGCCGCATCCGTGAAGCCTTCCTGAAGGAGATGGATGAGTCGGTGGCGCAGTATTATTTCGTCACCGGCCAACGGGCCACCGCCAAGCGCATCCGTCTTGATAGAAAGATGGTGCGTTGGGAAAGGGAGTTATGATATATAAAGCTCCTTTTCGGTGAAGGCCTTGGGAATAGATGTTGAATGCTCCTGACGATTAATTCGGCCACATCATAATCCAGAATGAGCTGCCGGCTTTGAGCTCTTCGTTTTCTTTCCCTTTTCTTCCGGCGTGACGGCCACGCGGCGGTTGCTGTTGTCGTTCATCACCTGCCACACGATGTCCGTGACCATCTGTTTCAGCTCGTTGATGAATTGTCCGGCATCGTATTTGTGCTGCTCTATTTCGCGCAGCTTCTTCTCCCAGATGCCAGTTAGTTCGGCGCTTTTGAGAAGCTCTTCATGGATCAGTCCTATAAGCTCGATACCGGTGGGGGTGGGCTCAAGGCTCTTTCGTTCCTTGCGGATGTAACGCCGTTTGAACAGTGTCTCGATGATGGCGGCGCGGGTGGAGGGTCGCCCGATGCCGTTCTCCTTCATGGCTTCGCGCAGCGACTCGTCCTCGATGTTCTTGCCGGCGGTCTCCATGGCGCGCAGCAGGGTGGCCTCGGTGTACGGCTTCGGCGGTGTGGTCTTCTTCTCCGTCAGCTGGGGCTTGTGCGGCCCGCGCTCGCCCACTGTGAATACGGGCAGGATGCGCTCCTCGTTCTTGGTTTCGTCGTCTTTGTCTTTCTTGTCATCCCCATCGTTTTTAGCCGGCTTGATGACCGTGCGCCATCCCGGCTCTAAGATCTGCTTGCCTCCCGCCTTGAACGCCACACTGTTCACATCTCCCATGACTGTGGTCTGCGAAAACACACAGTCGGGATAGAAGACGGCGATGAAATGGCGGCATACCTCGTCATACACGCACTGTTCGTCCGGACTGAGCGACTGCGGGGCCACACCCGTGGGGATGATGGCGTGGTGGTCGGTGACCTTGCTGCTGTCGAAGACCTTTTTGCTTTTGGGGAGTTTCTTGCCCAAAAGCGGCGCTGTCAGGGTGGCGTATGGTGTCAGCCCTTGGAGTATTTTCGGGCATTTGGGGTAGATGTCGTCGCTGAGGTAGGTGGTGTCCACACGGGGGTAGGTGGTGTATTTCTTCTCGTAGAGACCCTGGATGAGTTGCAACGTCTGGTCGGCGGAGAAACCGTAGCGTTTGTTGCACTCCACCTGCAGCGAGGTGAGGTCGTAAAGCCGTGGGGGTGCCTCTTTGCCCTTCTTGGTGGAGATGTCCGTGACGGTGAACTCGTGTCCGATGATGCGTTGCAGGTCGGCCTGGCCCTGCTCGGCGGACGGGTATTTGCCCTTGACGGCCGTGAAGGTGGTGTCGCGGTAAAGGGTGGTGAGCACCCAGTAGGGCTGCGGCTGGAAGTCGTTGATCTCCCAGTACCGGTTGACGATGAGTGCCAAGGTGGGTGTTTGCACCCGCCCGATGGAGAGCACCTGTCGGTTTTGACCGTATTTGAGCGTATATAGGCGCGTGGCGTTCATGCCCAAAAGCCAGTCCCCAATGGCACGCGACAGCCCTGCCTCGTACAGCGATTGGTATTCGGACTGCTCTTTCAGCGAGGAGAAGCCTTCGCGGATGGATTCCTCGGTCAGGGATGAGATCCAGAGGCGGGATACGGGGCATGTGGCGCGGGCTTTCTGCATCACCCAGCGTTGGATGAGTTCGCCCTCTTGGCCGGCATCGCCGCAGTTGATGATGCGGTCGGCTTTCTGCATCAGCTGTTCGATAATGTGAAACTGCTTGGCGATGGTGGGACTATCGATGAGCTTTATGCCAAAACGGGGCGGTATCAAGGGCAGGCGGCTCAGGGCCCACGGCTTCCACAGCGGAGTGTAGTCGTGCGGCTCTTTGAGGGTGCACAGATGTCCGAAGGTCCACGTCACCTGGTAGCCGTTGCCCTCCATGTAGCCGTCATGCGACTGCGTGGCCCCGATCACGCGGGCGATGTCCTTGGCAACACTGGGCTTTTCGGCGATACAGACAATCATACGCGTTTCCGGCTATTTGTTCTCTGTTAAAGTGGTAAGGATAACCGACATTTTGGAAAAAACGGTGTCGTTGTGCGACACAACAACTTTTACTTGAAAACTGTTATCCTCTAAAGGTTCCCATGTCAGGTGGTAGTCCACCTGCTCGTATTTCTGAGGCCGGATAATCTGGATGAACTTGATGCTTTTGGCCTGCGAAAGGATATATTCCTGCTGGCGGATGTGTGAGAAGAGGTCGATGGCGATTTGAACCACGCACACGCCCGGCGTGATGGGATCGTTGGGGAAGTGGCCGCCATAAATGGGATGCAACGGGTTCAGCCGAATCGTAAAAGTGGCCTCGTTCTCTGTAATAGTCTCAGTGTCAATGTGGAATAATGTGTCAAGAAACATGGTTTACGATTATTTGAACAGCGAATCCGAGAGGCTTAAGTTGGTCTTTTTGTCGTAGAAGGTAATGGTGGTGGTGTCGCCGCTGACCTCCTGCATGACCACTTTGTCGGCCAGCAGCGTTTTGGCATCCAGCGTGATGGTCATCTTGGTATAATAGGCTTTGATGCGCTTGTTGACAGGGGTCAGCACAACCGTTACGGCGCCGGTTTTGCTGTTTTTATAATATTTTGCACTGAAATTGGAGGCGTCATTCAGGAAACTGCCGTTGATGGTGCCGATAATCATCGTTCCCATCTCGTTGAGCATCTTGTTGGGGTTCTGTACGGTGCCCTTGTCGGTCTTCAGCAACACTTTGCCATTGGCGAAAATGACGGTCATGGCTTTGGGCGAGGTGTATTCCCAACGGAGCATCTTGGGGGATTTGTAGTTCAGTTTTCCTTTTTGGACAGCATCTTCCGTGAAGAGCGCTGAGCTCTTCCGCTGGGTGAATTGCGCACTCAGGGAGGTCATTTGCTTGTGGGCTTTCTCAATCGCAGTGACGAGCGCAGTCTTCTTCTCGTCGGTGACTTCCGTGTCGGTTGGCGTTTGCGCCATCGATACGCTTGCTGTCAACAGTGTGAGGAATATGATGAGAATGTTTTTTTTCATAGAGGTGGTAAAATTTAGAGGATGACGTGATAAGAAACAGATTTGTTCCCGTAGTTTAATCGAGGCTGCAAAAATAGTGAAAAAATGGATACTCATAAATCCTGCTGCTGTATGAGATGCGCGTGGTGCCTAAGATCGGATACCCTCAGAGGAAGTCTCTTGCAAAAGAGGGTGGCTCTTCAAATCATAAGGATGCTGCCGAAAAAAGGCAATTAATTGGAAAGAAAAGATCCCTAAAAACGCAGTGCTATACCCATACCATTTGGTTCGATTGTGAAATTCAAACGTGTTTCTTTATGATTATAACTGCTGATGTCATTATAGGATGATACAATGGCATTGTTTATTCTTGGAAGTATAAATGTCCAGGGTAATGCTACGCCAAACATAACAGTCCCTAATGTGAAGCAAGTTATTGATGCTGGTAAACTTTTGTTGGTTAATATTATGCCAGTAGCTATAACAGGTACAGCAAAAAAACAAGTGGCGTACGAGGCATTGATACCTTTAATATTTCTATTTATTCTACTAAAGGTGGATTCGCCTAATATGAATTTTGCATCTTCTACGGATGCTACTTCCCCATTTATCTTTAATCGTGATGGAGCTGTTGGATGATATTCAAGCCATGCAGAAACAGGGGGATTGTAAGTGTTACCATCATTATTGGTTTTATTTGTTCGCAAATTTCGTAAAATTGCTGCTTTATTGGAAAGATTGGAAATGATATCCGTTTCACCATTGGCATATTTGATTTTTGAAATTTCTGATCTGTTAATTACAAAAGTGGGGCCATCCAAATAATCCCATTTTTTATACTTTATATCAGAGGAACTCACTTCAATGATTTTAACTATCAATTGAGTTGAAGTAACTTTAACGATTGTATCTTGACTGAAGGCGCTCAAAAAATACAATATGAATAGTGTTGACAACAGGAAATGTCTCATAACAGTGTTTTGCTTTGTTTTATACCATCAAGCCCGTCGGTTTTAGTTATTTAATTTGAAAAGATGCCTTTACGAAGAGCCAATGCACATAAAAAAAAGCGTGGCACTTTTATGTCCTCATTGGATTCCCGAGGTCTTGGACAACCTTATCCACCCAATTACAACAAACAAAGCCCACGCCGTTTGGCGAGAACGTTGTCGCTTAATTCTGGGTGGATTTTGAAAGTGTCCAAGTTTCAGGGAATCCCGAACAAGCAATTTCGCTTTTTTATTCTATAATTATAATGTGCATAAATGAATTATGCGTTTTTATCATAGGCATTATTTTTCATTAGTACTCTATGTTTCTTATATTGGTTGTTTCTATCTCTGTTTGCTTCGCTCAAAAAACTCCGACGGTGTCATTACTGGGATATCAGCATTAGCAAACCCTTTTTTATCGCGGGTTATTATCACATCAGGGTGATAGGACAATGCAGAAAAATATTGTACGGAATCTTCAAAGTCAAAGCCTGCATTATTTATTGCTTGAATGATACTCCATTTGTCAATAGGCGTTATCTCAAAACTGTGACATAACCAGTTGATTTTCTGCATCATTGTTTCCGTTGAATAAGCTTTGTGTAAGATATAGGCACAGTTTACAATCGTCAAAACAGATAATGACAGTTGTAATGCTTCTGTTCGCCATAATTCAAATATTTTGGCAGCATCTTGGAAAAAGGGTTCTCGTTCACCGAGGAAATCCAAAACTATATTTGTGTCAAGAAATACTTTCATTTTGCCCATTCTTCCCACATTTTGTCCAGTTCTTTTTCCTCATCAAAACCTTCGGGCAGAGGCCCACAGCTCATTGCCAATATTTCAGGAGAGGGCTTAAAATCATCACCGATATTAGGAAAAACCAATTTTTCACTTGATTTTCTCGGTTTTTTCTCTTTGTTTTCAAGTAATTTGTCTGCAAGCCAATGCCGGTCGTCATACGACAAAGCTAGTCCTTGTAGATAGTTCCACAAGTTTCCCATTGCAGCGGATGCTTGGTATGTTGAAGTTTTTCCCATTTCCAAAATAACCTTTAATTATTCAGTTTGCAAAAATAAACTTTTTCTTCATAAACACCACCGAAGTGAAAAGTGTTTTTTGCAGGGTCTCGTTATGACGATTATTAAGAAAAACATAGCATTGTTCATGGCTTGACGAGACTGGGTAGGCTATTGGATGCTAACGAAACATTCAAATGGCATTTGCCAGAATGTTGTAGTATGCTTTCACCACTTATTTTACAATGAAGAAAACCCCAATCATGATGATGACGACCCCGATCCAGCGGGTGAGTGGCACGGCTTCGTGGAAGACGAACTGTGCGGCTATCAGCCCGATGATATAGCTGATGGACAGCAATGGGTATGCCACGCTGAACTCGTAGTGCTTCAGCACGTACATCCAGACCAGCATGGCCGACAGGGCGCAGAGGCCCGATGCCGCGAACTGCCAAGTGGTGAATACCGTCTTGAAATAGGTCCACGACCAAGAAAAACTCCCAAACAGCTCCACGGAAATCTTTAAGAAGGATTGTGCGGCCACTAACAGGATAGATTGTACTATAATCAATATGATGAGTAGGATGGTCATTTTGATAGGAGTGTTAGGGTTTGGTCTTTGTTTTTAAAATGATTGAAGACCAAGATATTATTCGGATTTTGAATTTCGGGGGCGGGATAGTAGAGCAGGTGTTGGGGAATGCGTCCGCGATGCAGGCTGACGGCTCCGGCATAGAGTCCAAAGGCGGATGCGCAGAAGGATTCACCGAAAAGATGCTTGTACCAGACGATGGGAATGTCGGGACAGAACTTCTGATGGAAATCTTTATATATGAGGTCGTTGTCTTTGTCCCCGCTGATGCCCATGACCACGGCATCCACATCGGAAATCGTAATGCCGGCGTGGTTGAGCATTTCTTGCAGGATGTCACGCATCTCCTCATCGGAAGGGTGGTACAACATCCTCATGTCGCGGATAGCGCAGAGAGTGTTGCCGTCCCGCTGGTTGGTGAGCAGCATGTTCAGCGAGCAGCTGCCCGAGAACGAACCTTGCCGGTCGGAGGCCCGAAGCGCGTCGGGCGAAATGTTTCCGTTTCTCCAATATCCGATCTTGCCCAACATCTCGAAATAGGCGGGGGTCATCTCCTCCTGACCGCCCACGAGGGCGTTGCGGATGTGTCCGTGGCGAATTTGGGTGAGTGCGTCCAACAACCCGCTGTCAAAGGAGGTGCCCCGGTGAGAGTAGGTGCAATTGTATCCGTGGCATTGGAGTTGGAGTGCCACCTGCGAGCTGATGGTGTTGTGCGTCGATTGCATGAAATAGGTGGGCTGCAGGTACTCCTCGCCGTTTTCTAACATGGAGACAAGGAATTTCTCCGTGTTCTCGATACATCCCAATCCTGTGCCTGAGATAATAGCCTCCGGGACAGTCTCCCCTAAGGCCTGTTTGGCGGTGACGATAGCCCGTTTGAGCAGTTTCCCGAGCCGGCGGGCCACCATAGGCGGAAAATGGTTTTTATAGTCGGGATCGATGGATTCGTTGAAGGGTTTCGTGTGCAGTAGTGGCTTGTCGAACCAGTCGTCGCAAAGCGGCTCTTGGATGGAGATTTGCGACGCCGACTGAATGTAGCAGGGTGAAGTTTCAGGGAACGGGACGAAGGGAGTGGCATATTCGGGAATGGAGAAGATGCAGGAGGAGTCGTTGCCTCCGAAGCCGAATGAGTTGGTAAGCACATGACGTAATCTGGCATGTTGGACGACATGATCCACCGGACGGAAGTTGTGTTCCGCGATGGCGTTTTGGAATCCGAGGTTGGCAGGAATGAACTGATGTTGCAGCGCCAGGATGGAGATGACGCTTTCCACGCCACCGGCGGCACTGGTGGTGTGTCCGGTATAGGATTTTGTGGATGAGACGGGTGGCACCGTGTCGCCGAATATGCGCATCATGGCGATGCCCTCACATTCGTCGTTGTTGCCGGTTCCGGTGCCGTGCGCGTTGATGTAGTCGATGTCGGACGGTTGCAGGCCGCTCTGTTCCAATGCATGACGCATGGATAGGAAGGGCCCTTCGCCGTTAGGGGAGGTGGCGGTCTGGTGATAGGCGTCGCAGGCGTTGCCGTAGCCGGAAAGAACGCACAAGGGCTTGACGTTGCGCTCGCGGGCACTCTCCGAACTCTCGATCACAAGGTAGGCGGCCCCTTCACCGAGGTTCAGCCCGTGACGGTCCGCATCAAAGGGACGGCAAGGTTGAGGATCTAAGATCATCAGGGTGTTGAAGCCGTTCAGATGGAAGGCGGAGAGGCACTCGGTGCCACCCACAACGGCCATGTCCACCTGTCCCGATTGGATTAGGTCGGCCCCCAGGATGATGGCGTTGGCCGCCGAGGAGCAGGCAGTGGAGATGGTGGTGATGAGGCTGAACTTGCCGGCATACTCTTCGGCAATCAGGTCGGTACAGGCCCCGCAGTCGTGCATGGCGATGTACTCCTTGTGCTCTTCGTTGGTGCGGAAATCACGGTAGTAGCGTTCGCTCTTCTCCATGCCGCCGACGGTGTTGCCGGAGATGAAGGCGATGCGCTTCCGGTCGGCGGCATCGGTCAGGCGGGCGTCCTCGATGGCTTCACGCAGGGCCACACGGCCCAGCAGGGATGTGCGGGTGATGATACGGTCATCCGGGAATCCGATGAGCACCCGTAGCTCCTCGTCGCTGTAGGGGACCTCGCCCACGGGCAGGTCCTTGTGCCGGGTTTGCAGATGACGGATGGGGGCGATGACCCGCTCTCCGGCCATCAGCATACGGAGGGTGGCCTCTTTGCCTGCCCCCAAAGCGGAAATGATCCCCATGCCGGTCACTACAATGCTGCCCATGACGTTTTATTTTGTGCGGTTCGCTTGGATGTATTCAGCCATGACACGCACGGATTTGAAAATCTCCTTGCCTTGTTCGGCGTTGGCTAATTTGATACCGTAGTTCTTGTCCATGAGCACGATGAGTTCCAGTGCGTCAATGGAGTCCAGTCCGAGGCCTTCCCCGAAGAGGGGGGCGTTTTCGTCAATATCGGCAGGCGTCATGCCTTCCAAGTTCAACACGTCAATAATGCCTTCTTTTAATTCTAAAATCAATTCTTCCATGTTATTGTCTTATATTAAATTATGAAAAATTCTCTAAACTCTAAACCCTCAACTCTCAACTGATTGATAAAGGAACATCCTCACATCACATTTCCCCTCGTCATAGTCCACCCATCCGCAGATGATATGGGTCAACTCGGGATTCGCGGCGAAACACTGGTTCATCGTTTTTTGCATCAAATCAGGAGGAAGGGCTGGAAGCACATAGAAAGAGCTTTCGCCTCCGATTTTGTGCCGGATGGCAATCTCGCCGGTGACGATGTTGGCTAATGTATAGACGAAGATGGCCGGGCTGGGGTAGTAGCTGTCCGCATCTTGGATGGTGGCCTGGTAATGGCGGTCGTCATCCAGAGAGGATGCCTGGTTCATCAACACCACGGCCCAGTCGGGCTTCACCGTCTCGCGGTCAAAATTTACATCTTTGAGCAGGAGTTCTGCCGCTAAGGTGCCGGCCTTGCACAAGTTGTCCATCTTGAAGAATTTGGGATATTGCATCCCGATGGCGTGGTAGATGTCGGCCAGCCAGCTGTCGCATTGTGCCCCGCGGGTGACGATGGTTTTTCCGTTCAAAACGACGGTGTCATCGTTGATTTGGCATTCGGAAATCACGGAAATTGTCGGTTTTTCCTGTTGTGGAAATGCGGCTAATCGCGTCTCTGTGGATGATGAATCGTTGGTTGTGATGTTTGATATGTGGTTTTCCATCAGCAGTGCCGCGTTACTGCCGCCGAAGCCGGAGATGAGCTTCAGGAAGGTGTTGCCGTTGGTGGGTTGGGTTTGCAGGCTCACGTTGAGGCTTTGGGTGGTGCCGGGTTGTTCGGTGCCGAGTGTTTTGAGGATGGTGTGATGCTTGATGGCTTGGTGCGACAGGATGGTCTCCAGTACGCCGGCAGCGCCTAATGTGTGTCCGAAGTAGCCTTTCATGCTGTTGACGGGTGTGTCTTGCAGGCCTGCGCGGTTGACAGCCACTGATTCCATGTCGTCGTTGTACAGAGTGGCGGTGCCGTGGGCGTTGATGAAGGCCAGACGCGAAAGGTCGTGCCCGTCGGAGACTTTTCGGATGGAGCGCAACAGCCCTTCGCCCGTGCGGGAGGGACCGGAGATGTGGTTGGCATCGTTGTTGATGGCTCCGGCACGGAGAATCATAGTGTTGTCGGGCAGGAGGATATCATCTTCATCAATGGTATAGACGATGGCGGCGGCAGCTTCTCCCAGATTGAGGCCACAGCGGTTCGCGTCGAAGGGTTTGCATCGCTCTTTTGAGAGGGCTTTGAACGACTGGAAGCCGGAAACGATGAATTTGGAAAGTGTCTCGGCCCCGATGACCACGGCATATTTGTAGCCGTCGTGACGGAGCAAGTTGGCGGCCGTTATCTGGGCGGCGCATCCGGAGATGCAGGCGTTACTGACCACCACCGGGGTGTTGGGGTTGTCGAAAAACTCGGCGATGAGCTGTGCCGAACGCCACAGATAGACGCGCTCCGGTTCGTAGGGATTGTTTTCTAACAGATCCACATTGCCCTTGGTGGTGGAGAGGATGAAGATGACATTGTCGCGGTCGGCGGCGATGTTGGCCTCCCTGATGGCCTGACTGGCGGCGATGATGGCGGCCTTCTCCATCCGGGTGTAACCGGCAGTGCCACAATCCCACAGGGCGCTGAAAGCCTGGTCAAGGCGCTCCTCGTCAAAAAGGGAGAGGAAAGAGGGTTCGGGCAGCCCGAAGGCATGTTCGTAGTATTGCAGGCGGCTCTCTCCGCGAAGCACGGCTTCGAAGTTGCCGTGACTGGTCATGGCAAGGGGGGAAATGATGCTGTCTCCAATACTGTAAATCATACACTTATGTGTAAAAACCACCTAATTTAAAATTGGGCGCAAATATACAAAAATTCGGCAATTATGGAGACATCCCCCACGTTAGAACGTGATCAGGTTGTCGTTTTTTTCTTTTTTACTATAAAAATTATTGAAATATTCTTATCTTTGCAGCGTTGTTTCAGCACGTTTAGGACGTATAGCGTCACGACCTTCACAATGGTAGCAGATAGCACTGAAAGACTTACGGAACCGCACTATCTGGTGCGGTTCTTGTTTTATAAAATGTTTTTGTGGCGAGTCTTTTGCGTCCAGTTCTGGTGCATTCCACATAGTAATATTCTTTGTCAAGAACTTTACGATAAACTATTGTATCAGGGTACTTGCCCATCATAATATCATCAGCTGCAGCTATAATCATTGGTATCAGGCAAAAATCGGCTTCTGTTATGTCAGGGTGTTTTTTCTGAATATGTTTCACCGCCGAAATGTCTATCATCCGCTGAAACCCTGTCACATCACAATTGAGCAGGGCGTTTAATGTTACAATCTCTTTAGGGGTTGGCACTCCTATAATTACCCAACGATTGTTCTCCCATTTTGTGTTCTTTGCTTCTCGCACGAGTTTGAGAATACGTTCCTCAATGCTGATAAAATCCTGTATTTCCATAACATCACTTTTCTTTACTATCTTTTTTAACAGCGTTAGATAAAATGCAAAGATAATATTTTAATAATAAATCCTATACTGTTTATTTAAAATATTGATTCTGTGCCCATATCGAGGCAAAAGCTCGGTAGGAATGCGCCTGCGCATACAATATTGCGGCGCGGAGGGACGTGGGGAGATTCCGCCGCTCCTTTCGTCGCCGGCGGAATGGTGCAAACCTCACTTGCTGTTCAGGCGGCGGTAGACGGCCTTTCCCAAGAAAACAAATTCTTGTGCCGCCGCATTCTTGTTTTGGCCTACGCGCACCATTCCGCGAAATGCAATAGCGTTGAGCGGAATCCCCAAATATTCAGTAAACCGCAAATCGAAAAAATCACTACCTTTGCCCCCGCAATGAACCGACTTCGCACATATAGCCCCACCACCTCCCGCCGCGCGTTTCCTGCGCCGCCCGCGCAGGCGTACGCGCCTGCCAGTAGAACGCAGAGGCGCGGGAACTCCCATAGAGGCGCGGGAACTCCCATACTGACTACTGTTCACTGATTACTGCTCACTGGACTCACACCTTCTCCGCAAAAGAAAAGGACACCGAAACCGGCTTTTCAGTTACCTCGCTGCGCTCGGGTTCCTCCTTTTCGCTCAGCCAAACCCAGACAAGTTCGGTTTGGCATTCGCTCATGCGTCGGTTTGGCGCAAGGTATTATTAAAAAATAAGTGTTTTTGTTATGAAAAGAGTCATGACACTTTTGGCAATCCTGACGACAGCCGTGCTCTCTTCGGCTCAGAACGACAATGGTCGCTATGGCAACATCTTGTTTTCCTATGAAATAAGACAAATGGATAGTGTGATTTTTGTTGATAAAATTGCCAACCAGCCAACAACGGCGATATGTGTTGAAAAGAAAAACCTGTTAAAATTTGCAGATAAGGATTCTTCCTTCTATACCTACTGGGAAGTACTGCCGGATGCATTCAGGTTTTTGGATCCGGACTGGTTTCCTTTTATTTTCCATTATGTTATACCGTCCATTTCGGACACAGCTGTCGTTTCAACAATAAAAAAACAATATTTTGAAAACGGGTTATGCAAAGTTGGATATAGTGACCTGTGGGGTGGCAGCCAACGCGAGCGTATTCCTTTCCATAATCTTACATATTCCTATTTGAATTGTAATCATTATTTGGTTTTGTTGATGCCATACAGGTTTTATGACGAACATGTGGAGTATTTATGTATTCTTGATTATGATACTCCTACTAAAAGACATTCCCAAACAGCCTTGCTGAAAACACCATTTGCCGAAGGATTCTATATAAAGTTGCTGTTGCCGTTGTTCTATTATCAAGATTCCGCAAACAAAAATGTATCAGAATAATTTTATACCAACCCCAATAACCAACTGCCTTAACTCCTTAGTTCCTTAACTTCTTAACTATAGCCCCAACTGCCAATGGCCAACCGTCAATCCCACGTCTTCAATTTTTATTACCTTTGCAGCGGATTTTAAAATGATACAGATTATGAAACGATTCCTGCTTATAATGGCAGCGGTGGCCGGTATAGGCCTCCTCTTTTCAGCCTGCACCAAACAGTGCAACTGCCATAAGATTACACATTATGAAACCTATAGCACAGAACAGTATTATACCGAAACGATTGATATGGAAGAGTCGTGCAACCGTTTCAACGGCGAATTTTTCCATGAGGATATGTACGGCAATACAGTCAGTGTGGATGTGGTGACCTGCACGAATGCCATGTAGCGTCCGTTAGCAAAGACCATTGATTTTCTTCCATTCCGTATAAAACGCTGGGGCCTGCCATACCAGCTGGTGTTGCATGTCCAAAAACACCTGCACCGAGTGCCCTGTGACGAGAATCTCGCCGGTGCCGGCGTGGCGTATCTCATAGTCGAAAACAATCTTCGCCGCATCAGTCTCCCGGTATGTGCAGATGACCCGCAGCTTGTCGTTGAGTGTGGCGGGCCTCTTGTAATGAATGTTCAGCTCCACCAAGGGTGCGTAAAAGCCCATCTCGTACATGTACAGGTACTCAAGATGGAAGGTCTTCCCGAAAAGCTCGCGGGCATCCTCAAAATACAGGGCGTAATTCCCGTGCCATACGATGCCCATGGAATCAACTTCGCTGAAGCGCACCTCCACTTCCTTCTCGACTTGCAATATCTTCTGGGTCATTATTTTCAATTTTTAAATCTAAACAGTGATTGTTAACCATCGGTTTTGTTTGCTTTTAAACAAAACACTTTCCCCTATAATTATTATTAATTGTTAATTGCCAATCACAAACACTTTCATATCACATTGTGCGATGCACTCCGCTGCCTGTCGTATCTCGGCGTGTACGATGATGGCCTCGAAGACCTCATTGGCGACGGTGACGGTGGTTTGCAGCATCTCGCCGGCAGCGGGCCGCCGGAAGACCTCGAAATGGTTGATGGAGCCAATAACTCCGATGCGGACGGGCTTGTCCTGGTTGAGCCATCCGATACGTGCGGCGCAGGTCTGCGCGATATTTTCCATCAATCCCGATTCCGACAGAATCCCGTCGCGCAGGAAAATGCAGTCGGTGGGGATGCAGAAGTCGGTGCGCACCGTGATGGGGTCGCAGCTCAGAAGGTTGTCCACCATGACCATGGGCGGACGTTGCGGGATGAGTGGAAGGGCAGGTGTGGGGAACATGTTGTCTTATTTGAGTTTGCACTGCATGATGCTGTGCCCGAGGCCAAGTCCGTCGTGAATGGTCTCAATGGCCAGTCCGGCGTCCGACACACAACGGGCCATGTCGCCGGAATAGTACATCTTGCTGTTTCCGTTGGCTAATGCGGTGAAATAGAGGCTGATCTGTGCCAGACAGTAGGAGGCGGTCTCAAAACGCTGGCGGTCCCAGAAGGTCTCCATGATGTAGAGTCGGCTGTCGTGGTCCATGGCAGCGGCGGCGCGGCTGAGGATGCTGGTGACCTCTTCTTCTGAGAAACAGTCGAGGAATTGGCTCATCCAGATGGCGTTGAATCCCGTGGGGAAGGGTACGCTGGGGTCCAAAAGGTTGCAGCCGTGCCCGTGGATGCGGTCGGCACCCTCTAATCCCTTGGTCTGTTCGCGCATCATGGCCAACTGTTGGGGCAGGTCCATAATGGTGACGTTGACGTGTGGGTCATGTTTCACGCATTGTGTGGCCCACCGGCCTGTGTTGCCTCCTACATCCAACAGCGTCTTGGGCTGCCGTGAAAAAACAATCTCCAAGGCCTGGGAGAAGGAATTGTCGGAGTAGAAATGGTCGAAGCCGAACCAGCTTTTCTGCACTTGCGGCGGCAGTTGCGAGAGCCCCTCGTAGATGGTGGGCCACTCGCCGAACACCTTCAGTCCTTCAGGCTTGCCGTTGAGGATGGCCTCCTCCAGACGGAACAGTCCGAGGTAGTTCACATCATGGTTGAAGTCCATGTTCACGCGGGCCATCTCGTCGTTGAGCAGGAACCAGCCGGCCTTGGCCAGATGGAAGCGGTCGTCACGCATGGTGACGGTGCCGGTGGTCAGCGATGACTCTAACAAGACCTTGGCTCCGTAGAGCGAGATGTTGGCTCTGTCGGCCACCTCCTCCATTGTGAGCCCCTCTTTTTCATCTCCCAAAATCTGGAAGATGCCGAATTTGACCATGAGACGGGCCACTTGGAACACGATGGGCCCGAAGGCGATTTCCTGGGCCAGACGTTGTGCCTGTATGGCGGTGAAACGGTCTTTGGCGTACATTTCTTTTTGTGGAGAGGATAATTCCATGGGATTATATTTTTTAGGATTTAACGTTTTTTGGGTTCCAGCTGCCAGAAATCATACAGGTTGAACCATTGTTCCGGATATTGTTTGAGAATGTCTTCCACGGCAGTCACATACTGCCGGAGCAAGTGCTCTGTTTGCGCGGTGACACTGGTCAGGGCTGGGTCTGCCATCAGCGGGATGATGTAGCCCTTGTAATCTCTTCTTTTCTCTTTCATCAGAAAGACGGCCAGCACCGGGATCTCCATCTGGGCGGCCAGGCGGAAGGGTCCGACGGGAAACTCGGCGGGATGCCCGAGGAAATCGACCACTTTCTTTTTGGGGCTTCCGAAGATGCGGTCGCAGTGGATGGTGAGAATCTCGCCGTTGTCAAGGGCGTTTTTGATGGCAAACAGGTGCGACATGTCCGGCTTCACCGGGATGAGCCTGACGTGGTTTTCCTTGAAAGTGTCGATTCTCCGTTGCTGCATCTCCGGATTCTCGCCGCCGAAGATGATGCCGTTGATAGGCTTCTTGTCTTGTTTGAGGCAATGACCCAACAGTTCGAAGTTGCCGATGTGGGAACCCGCCAGCATGAAGCCGGAGGGTTGGTCCAGCAAGTTGTGGAACAGATGTTTGTCGGGGATGTCCACCGTGAACTGGTCGCTGCGTCCGGCCAGCAGGGCGAACTTGTCGATGACCACCTTGCCGAAGGTGTGCGCCGTGCGGGCCGTGGCTTTCAGAGCACGCCATCGGCTGTAGCCGTGTATCTGGTGGAAATAGTTGTAAAGGGCCCGGTTGGGCTTTCGTGATAACAGCAGGCAGAACGGGATGATCAGGTAGAGGATGGGGTAGAGGGTTGTGACCTTGATGTGCCGCAGCAGGACGAACAGGAAATGCTGACCGAACTTGCCGCCGCTTGTTTTGCCTTGCCACTGCCGCTCTTCCGCCATGTTATTCTTTCACTTTGTTGGCGATATAATCGTAAAACTGTCCCAGTGTCTTCACATCCTTCATCTCTTCCGGTTTGATCTTGAAACCGAAATTGCGTTCCACGATGACGACGATATCCACGAAGTCCAGACTGTCGATGCCTAAATCTTCCTTGAGCAGGGCTTCTTCTTTCAGCAGATTCTCTTCTATCTCAATCTCTTCAACTAAAAAGTTGTTCACCGTTTTGATGACGTCTTCTCTTTGCATATTTATTTAATTATTTGATTTTCTTAATGACCAAAGCACTGTTGGTACCGCCGAATCCGAAGGAGTTGGAGAGGTACACATCGATGTTTTTTTCTATGGTTTTGTTGATGATGTTCAAATGTTGGGAGTATTCGTCGGGATTTTCGAAGTTGATGTTAGGGGCGATGAATGAGTTGAGCATCATCAGGTTGGAATAGACGATCTCGCTGGCACCGGCCATCCAGCACTCATGGCCGGTCATGGCCTTGGTGGAGCTGATGGGGGTGTGGCATTCGCCGAACAGAGCCTGCAGGCTCATGGCCTCGAAGGCGTCGCCCTGGAGGGTGGAGGTGGCGTGTGCGTTGATGTAGTCGATGTCCGCTGGCATCACGCCGGCATCCTGCATGGCGCGGCGCATGGCAGTGGCCGACCCGTGGTCGCTCGGCTGCGATATGTTGGCCCCGTTGGACGAGAACCCGTATCCGGCGACCTCGGCGATGATGGTTGCGCCGCGCCGGATGGCGTGTTCGTACTCTTCCAGAATCAGCGTGGCGGCACCGCCGCTGGGCACCAGCCCGTCACGGTCGCGGTCGAAGGGACGCGAGGCCTTTGTGGGGTCGTCCGTGCGGATGGAAAACGCCCCGATGCCGTCGAAACTGCCCATGGAGAGGTAGCTGGTCTCCTGCGCACCACCGCAGATGACTACATCCTGCATCCCGTTACGGATGAAGAGCAACCCCAAGCCGATGGCGTGCGACCCGCTGGCACAAGCCGCGCTGATGGTCATGTTCACCCCACGCAACTTGAAGATGGTGGACAAATTCATGGTTACCGTCGAGTTCATCGACTGGAAAATGGCCCCGGAACCCATCATCTGGGTGTCCTTGTATTGCATGGCTGTGGAGTGGGCCTCAATGACCGCCTTGGCTGAAGAGTCGTTGCCGTAGAAAATACCGACCTCGTTCTGGGCAAGATAGTCCATGTCGATGCCAGCGTTTTTCAAGGCTTCGGCTGTGGCCATGTAGGCGTATTCGCCCTCCTCGGCCAGACATACGCGGGAACGACGGTCCAGAACGCCTTTCAGCAGAGGACGTTCCACAATGCCCGTCAACGGTGAACGATAGCCGTACTCCACCCGCGCGGGATCAATGCCGATGCCTGACTTGCCGGTATACAACGACTTCGTCACCTCGTCCAGATTCTTCCCCAGACAAGAGTAAATACCCATTCCCGTAATGACAACACGTCTCATTTTGTTTTTTAACTATGAACTGTTAATTGCAAATTGTTAATTGTAAATTGTTAATTGTTAATTAGGTGTAAAGCCCCCCATTAATCGAAATCGCCTCTCCGGTGATGTAGGCGGCGTCGTCCGAGGCAAGGAAACCGACCAGAGCGGCCACCTCTTCCGGCTTGCCGAAACGTCCGGCGGGAATCATCTTCTTGAAGTCGGCCTCGTTGAAATCCTTGGTCATGTCGGTCTGGATGAAACCGGGTGCCACAGCATTCACGGTGATGTTGCGCGATCCGATTTCCTGGGCTAATGCCTTCGTGGCTCCGATCAGGGCAGCCTTGGCCGCCGAATAGTTGGTCTGGCCTGCCTGTCCCTTCAGTCCGGAGAGAGAGGCCATGTTGATGATGCGTCCCTTGCGGTGCCCGATCATACCCTTGAGTAGCCGGCGCGTCGTGTAGAAGAAACCATTGAGGGTGGTGTTCAGCACCGACTGCCAGTCCTGGTTCTGCATGAAGACCATCAGCGTGTCTTTCCGGATGCCTGCATTGTTGACCAGCACCCCGATATAATCGTCGGGATGGGCGGCCTGCCACGTGTCGATGGCCTGGTCCACGGCTTCGCTGTCGCACACATCGAAGGGCAATAACTCGGCCACGCCGCCCGCCTCAGCGATGATCTTCTGCGTCTCTGAAGCCGCATCACGGTTGGACTGGTAATTTATCAGGACCGGGAATCCCATGGCGGCGAGTTTTTGGCAGACTGCTCTGCCGATTCCGCGGGAACCACCGGTAACGAGTGCATAATTCATATTGAAGCAAAATTACTTACAGTAAAAATATTATTTTAAAAAAACGGTGCAAAAGTAGTAATTTTTTTGATATGCTTCGTTATCCAAGTATAGCTTTGAATGGTAGATAGTTACCGCCGTTTGGCCCGCCTTTGATGGCGAAGGTGATATGTTGGAAGCAACCTTTGAATTCGGGCTCGGCGAGGGTCTCGCGGAAGAGCTCGGCGATGTGCTTGGGCGGATTGGCGAATGCCCCGCATCCGAAAGCCCCCAACACGAGGTTGTGCTGCCGGTTGTCGATGGCGATGCGGAAGATGGTGCGCATCTTGTCGCGCACGGTTGGGATGAGGTTGTCGGTGATTCTCTTTTCGCCACCCACAACATGCAAAGTGGGGTGATTCAAGGCGGCCACTGCGATGAAATTGACCTTCCAGGGCTCATCCAACAGTGCGTAACCTTGGCTTTCGGTATCCCGGAAGACAGTCGCGTCGGGTGTGTAACAGCCCCCGAAATGACGGTCCATGGGATAGCTGGACGAGGAACGCGGTACTTGGTAAAGAGCTCCGAAGTCAACGAACTGGAAGAGCGAGCGGTAATAGTCAGAACAGCGGAAGAGGTATTCTTCCTGGGCGGCGGCCCCGTTCTGCACACCTCCGCCCGGGTGCGTGGCGCTGGCGAAGTTCAGCACACATACCGGCTCGTGCAGCTCCCCGAGCATCTGCCGGGCGCATACGAGTGTGTCGGCCTGCACCACTGTGACGGTGTTCGAGTAAGGTCGGGAAGTGATCTCCGGTGTGAGGTGTTTTCGGTAGTAGCGCGTCTGCACATGTATGTCCGTGTTGAAGGCGGGATCGACCTCCCGACCGCTCCGGCTGATGTAGCGGCCCTCTTTTACGATTTGTATGGTGTTGAAAAAGACTTGCTGTCGCAATTGCTTCAGGGCGACGTAGTTCATGGGATGCTGGGAGATAGCGAAACGTTCTTTCCAAAGCATGTCATCCCAGTTGGGAATGTTGTCGTTTTCCATAGAAATAAGAATGTTAGAAAGTTTAAGGAGTATTGGCGGTCTTCTTCAGGATGTTGGAATCCTTGTAGTAAATGTCTTCGCGGTATTGGATACGACCATCCTCCCGCACGAAGCAGGTGAAATATTCGATGTAGAGGGGCATCTTCTTCTTCAAGGTGATGCCAGTGGGTTTCAGCTTGCGGTAGAACATGCGTTCGCTGTCGGTGAGGCGGGCGTATCGTATGGAATCCCGTTTCTGCATCTCCTCCAGAAATTTCTCGCCCTTCTCCGTGGTGGGTGCGTTCCCCACAAGGATGCCGTATTGCTCGATGGTGAGCGTGTCAAAGTCGTTGAGCTTGTATATGACATGGGCCAGCGCGAAGGGGTTTTCCACACGCACACAGCCGTGACTGAAGGTGCGCTTCCGCCGTTTGAAGGCTCCTTTGTTGTTGGTGTCGTGCAGATAGACGGACTCGCTGTTCGGGAAATCGAATTTGATACGGCCTAAGGCGTTGTACCGCCCCGACGACTGTATCAGCCGGTACGGGATGTTGTTGTAACTGACCTTGTTCCAGTCGATGGAGTCCGGTACGACCTGCTTGCCGCCCCTCATGACGTACAGGTGCTCGCGTTTGATGACCGCCATGTTGTTTTTCCGCAATTTCGGCAGGTATTCGTTTTTGATGATGTCGTACGGGATGTTCCATTCCGGGTTCAGGATGATGCGGTTGATTTGGCTGTGCAGCAGGGGCGTTTCCGCCTTGTATGCCATGATCATGCCGTGTCGTTTGCGCCCTTCGCCCGGGGCTTGTGTCTTCCCGCAACATATCCGTGTCTTGAAGGCGACTGTGTCGGCGATGAAGGCCTGAAGCGTGAAGTCGGGCAGGTTGACCTCAATGCGGTTCTCGCCCTTTTCGGGAATCACATTCCAGCGCAGTCGTTCGAGGTTGGCGGCGATGCGGTTTTGGTAGTAGGCGATGGGACGGTTCAGTTTCTCGATGGTCTCCTTGTCTAAAGAGTCGCTTTCGGGGATGGCATTGTCGCTACGGAATAGATTGATGCCGGCTATCAGCTCCGATGTCAGCAGGGTGGTGTCCGGAAAGGTCTCCGGAAGTTCGCCGGTAAGCCGGAGCCGCTGGCAGATTTTGGGCAGATGGCGGTTGGCTTGTCCCTGACGCACGTGCATCTGCGGGATGCGCGTGAAGGCGGTGTCTTTCAGCTCATGCAGGCGGCAAAGCTCCTCTTGAAGAAGGGCGTATAGCTCCATGTTGGGCTGCATGACCCGCAGCGATTTTGGTGTGTTCTCGCTGGAAACCAGAGCTTGGTGCAGAAACAACGAGTCGGCGTATTGGGTTTCGTAAAGCCATTTGCCTCCGTTCACCACCTTGGGATCGGTGGCCCCGAAGGCGAGGGCGTTGGCATAGCGCAGATAGTTTCCGGCGAGCATCATCTCCAGCCGGAAGAGCGTGGACATGAGGTCGCCATCCTCGATGCGGTTCTCTCGCAATCCGGCAATGATGGCAGCGATGCTGTCGTATTGGAAGTAGTTGCGCCCGATGCCGTGCTGCCACGACAGGTCGAAATAGTGGAGCAGAGTGTCGATTTTGTGCTCTTGGAACCCGTTGTACGTCCAGATAGGTGCCGCGTTTTCCTTATAATAGTCTTGGATAACGTTCAGGTATGGTATGTCCGGCATCGAATCGTTCACGCGCTGGGTGAAATACTCGATGTATTCCCTGTTATTGAACGCAGCATAGTTCTGCTTGAACCAGTGCGGTTCACGCTCGCTGCGTATCTGTTTGCAGGCCAGCAAGGTGATGGATAGCAACAGGGGGAGGATAAAACATTTTGCCGTATGCCACGGTTTTTTAATATGGATGCGGTTCATTTCACATTATTCATAAACGCTGCAAATATACATCTTTTCTGAATAAAATAATATTGGATGATTTTTTCAGAGAATTATGTTTTTTCCAAAACTGTGTTGTTGATATTGAGTGTTTTGAAAAGCCATCCCAACATTGACTTATCCAATTTAAGGGGCGGCATCTATTTTGTTCGTATGAATGGTGCCACTCAGAAATTCATCAAAAATATTTCGTAATCGATACTTTTTGAAAGGAAACATTGTAAAAGATGACATTGACGAAGATCTTTGCGGAGAGGTTTAGCCCTTCCATTACAGCACCGTGATGGTCCCCTTCAAGGTGTGACGTTCGCCGTTCTTGTCGTAACAGGTTATCTTATATACATATATATTATTGTAGAAGATATTTCCGTTGTATGAACCATCCCATTTAAAGGCTTTGTCGTTGGAGTAGAAGACAAGGTCGCCCCAACGGTTGAATATGCGGATGTTGAAGTGTTCATCGTCAATCAAGTTCTGTGTCCGCTCATCCAAACAGAAGTAATCGTTATTCCCATCGAGGATGCTGGGCGTGATGGCGTTGGGCAGATATGTGCTGAATACGCAGGGCGAAATGCGGTAATGGTCCGTGCCACTGCAGTTGTTCTTAATGACCGTCACCGTGTAATCTCCCGGCGCTGTCACCGTGATGCTGGGGGTGGTCTCTCCGGTGCTCCAAAGGTAGTCCGTGTAGCTGTCGTCCACACTCAGGATTTCGGATGCCCCGTAGCAGAAGTCCCCGCTCAACGGCGTGATGACGGGGTGTGCGTGGGTGACGCTCACGTTCAGCCGGATGATGGAATCGCAACCGTTGATGGTCTGCATCTGCCGCACGCGCAGCAGGGTGTCTGCCTTCATCGTCTCTTGCGCGTATATGTCGAACCCGTTGGTGTGGTATTCGTCGCCCTCGCACAGATGGCCGGTGATCGTGGTGTCGTAGCTGTTGTGGACCGTCAGCTGGAAGACGATGACACTATCGGTGCCGTCAGCCGCTTGTAGCTTCTTTACCACAATACTGTTTTCGTAGAGGGCGGTGTCTTGCCAGATGAATGGCAGTTCGTTGCGGCAAACCTCGTCGGTGAGGGTGTCCGCGCTGTTCCATAGTACACGCAACGAGTAGTGGACGAGACTGTCACAACCGTTATGGTCCGTCAGCACAAAGAGGGTGTCTGTGTTTCGGTAGAAGGGGAATCCGTTGCTGATAGCAGGCAGGAGATTCTCAATGATGGTGTCCGCAACAAGGGTGTCTTGGGTTGGGAAGTAGTTGATGTGCATGGTGATGGCATCGTCCAAACCGTTGGGGTTGAAAAGGATGGTCGATTTGGGTAGGGTGTCGGTGAAGGTGATGCCGTGCCATACAATGGGCAGTGCTCCTTGGCAGATGCTGGTATCAATGTCACGATTGATGAGCACTTGCACACTGTCATGACTGCTGCAGTTGCCGTTGTAGCCGATGACGTGGTAAAGGGTGGACTGTGAAGGGGTGGCCGTGGTCTGCAAGGTGAAAACCGACGACAGCGTTTCACTGGGCAACCATTTGCAAGAGTCGGCTCCTGTCACCCATAAAGAGGCACTTCCTCCGAGGAGGATGACGGTATCACCACAGGTGACAAGGGTGGGGTAGTCGTTCACCGTCAACAGCAGGGTGATGATGCTGTCGCATCCGTCAGGGTTGTCATGTCGCCGCAAATGCGTGAAGGTGCCAACGGTGTTGTTTGTGCTGGCTGGCAGGTTGAATTCATGCCGCACATACGGATTGCCGATGCAGATGGTGTCCCGTATGGTGTCCCGCAGACTTTGTTGGATGGTCAAGTGCAGATAGGCGGTGCTGTCACAGCCATTGGCCCCTGTTCGGACGATGCTGTAGGTGCCGCTTGTGGTATAGGTGGAGTCATTCCATCGTAGGGAGTCGCATGCTGAGATGGTGATGTCGCTGCGACGCGGTTTGTTGAACTGCAGGGCAATCAGCGTGTCGTAACGGCAACCGAATTCATTGATGGTGGTCAACTGATACAGGATGGTGGTGTCGTTCTGCAGGGTTATGGGTGGTGTCACTTGGAAAGTGCTGTCCGATAACGGTTGCACCCATGGGCCAACCAACTGCTTTTGAACAATGGAATAGACTGTATTAGCGAACAAGTCGGGGGCTAACGTCAGTTCCCATTCGGTAAGATAGCCATTGTCATTAATTTCCCTGTCTTCAACCTGAATCTGCCATGTCCCATTCACAGGACAGCCCACCAATTGTTGGAACGATTGTCTCGGATGGTAGAATTGGGTCCCGGCGTGTACGTCAGAGGAATCCACCTTGTATGAATAGTTGCCTTGGTTGTAGCTGTTGTCCCAAAGCGGATTGGGTGTGAAATGTATATTGGGGGTTTCGTAAAGATATCCGTATGTTCCTCCGGCATAACTGTACCCCTGGTCGGTGTTGTTTGACCATACATAGTTCCACGGTATTCCCATGGGATTGGTTGCAGGATTGCAGTTTGTGGTCTCCATAATGCGGTTGGCCACCCCTATGTTGATGCGCCCGATGTTTGGGAAGGGTGAATTATAGCCTCTCGGGTCTTGTCCCGGCCATCCGTCGTACAAGCGGGATGGCAGCATGACAGCCGTATTTCCGCTTGGACAACGGAGCAGGATGCGGAGGTCTTCGATAGCGGAATGCTCGATTTTCAGGCGCACGAAGCGTATGTCGTTGGCATTGCGTATCTGTGCGTTGTCCCGACCGTTGTTTATGATGAGGGGCGAACGATAGATGTTGCCGTAAATCGGACAATCCAAATCATCGGGTAGGAAGATTGGATCGGGGAAATAGATGGTGTGGTTGGGCTGGAAAAGCTGTATTTCCGCATTGGCATTGTAGCTGATGGTGATTACGGCTGTGTCGCCCGCACAAATGCTCGGTATGTTGACCGATGCAATCGGATTGAGTGAATCTAATATGGTGACGCTGATGTGCAGGATGGTGTCACAGCCACCGCCAATGCCTGGATGAATCTCTGGGGTTAGCGAATAGGTGCCCGGCTCCCGGATGGTGTCGTTAAAATGGATGTAGGGAAGTGCATCGAAGCAGAATGTGTCGGCCTGGGAAAGGGTGATAGATGTTGTGAAATGGATGAAGAATGTAGTATCATATCCGCAGGTGTGTCCGTCCGTGACGTGAAGCTGGTATCCGATAGTTGTGTCAACAGACAAGGATGACGGCGGTTGGATGATATAATTCCCGTTGGCTCCCGAAAGCCAAGGTCCAGCCATGTTTATGTCGCTGATGACGGGCATCACAGTGGACATGCCAGAATATTGTATCTGGATGTCTGCAGAGACATTGGTGCCAATAGCGAGGTTGTCTGTGTGGCCGGCGCAGATGTCGGCTATGGGATGCGTGAACCTGCTTGTCAGGGTTGGGAACGTATGCAAGCGGTAATGGACAATATGGTAGGAGTGGTTGGCATTGATGATTGTGTCTGTGGCGATGTTGTTCGCCAGGGTGAAAGTATGCCCACGCCACGTCAGGGGCAGGCTTTTCTGGCAGACCGTCGTGTCAATACTCTCTTCTGTGTTGTCAAATATCTGCAATGTATAATGGATGAGGCTGTCGCATCCTTTGCTGTTGGGTATGATGATGACGGTGTCGCTGACGGCAGTGTTGAATACAACTCCGTTGAAATTGTGCGGCAGGTCACCCTGCCCCAATTGCTCCACTACCAAACTACCGGTGACTTCCAGAATGGTAAGGTGTAGCGTCACGGTGCTGTCACAACCGTTGGAGGCTTGAAGCGGTGTGCCGTGGTACGGATATACTCCTGCAAACCGCAGAGAGTCACCGCACCAAAGGTAGGGGAGTTCGTTGCGACAAACGGTGTCGTAAAGATCGGTAGTCTTCGGAGCCTTGTATGATATGCTGACGATGGTGTCGAAATGGCAGTTGTGGTCGCTGAAAACGGAGATGAGGTAGTTAATCGTTGTGTCTTGAGTAATGGTGGCGGGCGGTGTTACCTGATAGGTGGAATCGTTTAGACGGCCACTCCACGGACCTGACAGGGTGGTGCTGTCGATGGGATGGTGTGAAACGTTCAGCAATTCGGGGGTCAACGCCAACTCCCAGCTGAATAGATAGCCGTTGTCTTGTTCCCATCCGTCAATGACTGTAATTGTCCAGTCACCGTTCAGAGGACATCCTACCAGGCTTTGGAATGATTGGTCCGGTTTGTAGAAATGGGTGCCGTTGGCAATGTCGGAGGTCCTGAAACGTTCGGATAGTGTAAATCCCCAGAATGTTTCCCGTTGAACATTGGCATCCCTGTAAATAATGTCGTCATTCGGTGAGTTTGTATTCCCGTATAGATATCCTTGGTTGGTGTTATTTGACCAACAATAATTCCAACCTGTGCCGGGAGGATTCACATTGGCATTGCAGGCAGGATTGTGGTCATTTGTGTTTGGAATACCAAAATCGGTGCTTGTTTCCGCATTTGTTTGGCCACTGGGCGCTGTCTGCCAACCCCGGTGTGCTGCACCGATGTTCTGAATGCAGGGACTGTCTCCCGGAGCGGATATGGTTCTGGAAAATTTGAGAATGTCGGCAGCTTGTGAGTTGGGACACGTGATTTTGATATAAAGGTCGCCAGCCCAGGTATGCTCCAAATTTAATCGAACGTAGCGGATGTCGTTCACGTCGCGGATGACGGAGGTGGCGGGGAAGTTGGTGAAATGTATGGTCGATTGATAGGCACAGCTGTTGTTACAATATTGTCCATCGGGAAGGAATGTGGTTTCACTCAAGCTGATGCGGGCATCCTCCTCGGAGGCAAAATAGATGTTGTTGCTTGGATTGTGCCCGATGGTGATGATACCGGTGTCGCCTATGCAGATGTCCGGAATCTGGATGCTGTTGATGGGATTCGGGAAATCAACGATGGTCAGACGCAACGTGACCACACTGTCACAATGGTTAGCCCCAACCAGGGTGGCTTGATAGATGCCGCTTTCGGTGTAGGATTGTCCGTTCCAAATGTACGGGGCGCAGGCAGTGTCGTAAATGATGCTTCGTTGTGTTTGGAATGTGTCCACCTGGAAGATGCGGATGAGGTAAGATTCGTTGGATTGCAGAATGGAATCCACGGTCTGCCCCGCATGATATATGATACGCCCTTCGTATTCAATGGGGAAGTCGTTGCACAGCGTACAAGCCGAAACAAGGGTGTCGTTGGGTCGTATGTAAAGTGAATAACGCACAATACTGTCGCATCCTTGGCTGTTTTGGATGGTGAGGAGCGTATCGTTTACGGGCTGTTGGAAGGTGTAACCGTGATATGAATAGGGTATTTGGCTTGTACCAGTGGTGTCAAAAACAACAGCTGTGTCGGAAACGTAATTGATTACATGATATGTTTTTACTAATGAAGTTCCTAATGAATCCGTAATGGTCACACGATAGTCTCCTTCGCAAAGGTTGAAGGCCGTGTCCGTGGTTTGGTGCAGAGGGTCGTCCCACAGGTATCTGTAGGGCGGAAGACCACCCCGCACATTAACGGCGGCCCATCCGTTACAAGGATGCTGCGCATCAGGCATACACTGTGTGTTGATGCCGCCGAATGTCTGCGCCCATAATTCGATGGTGAGGTGCAATTCCGCTACCGAATCGCAATAGGGATATGTATTGGAAATGAAGTGAAACGGGTAATCGCCGGAATGGGATCCTCTTTCAAAAATGGTATCCAAAGGTTGATAGTAATGGGGCAATGCGCTGTCGGGAAGGGTAAGATATTGATGGTCATGGGGATTTTCATGGATGAAAACGTTGACAACCGTCATGCTGTCGCAGCCCAATTGGGTGGTGTCGTTGAAACGATACTGCTGGGAGGTTGCCCCGATTGGGATGGTCAATCGTTCGCTGAAGATGTAAGGCAGGTCGGCACGGCAGATGTGGAGGATGTTGTTGTGGAGGTATTCGGGGTGGATGGTGAGATGCAGTGTGACGACAGAATCACAGTTCTCCGAGTTTGTTAACGTGAAGGTGGGAGCAGATGTGCTTTCAGTGTAGAGACTGTCATCAATCCAACGGAATGATCCGCAAGCGATTACGGAATCTGTGCCAGCAGAACTATGGCGGATGTTGAGCAAAAGCGTGACAATGCTGTCGCAGCCAGCGGCATTGGTGAGTACGACGGTGTCGCTGGCATTTTGCGTGTACGTGCGCCCGTTTATCCACGAGAAAAGGTCGCAGGTGTCCACCCGCACGGTGTCGTGGCTTTCGGCGGGCAGCTCCAAGGTGACCCATACGGTGGAGTCGCACTGCTGCCCGCTGAGGAAATGGACCGGCGTGGTGCCTTCCACGGTGAGCAAACTGTCGCCATAAGGGATCCCAATGCCTAAACGGCTTTGGCATACCGTCAGCGTGTCGCGGGTGGAGAAGGGGGGATTCACAGTGAGATGCAGGTGGATGAGGCTGTCGCAGCCATGTGCCGAATGGAATAGGACGGGGTAGTCGCCGGTTCGTGTTTCAATGGGGAAAAGGGTGTCGCCGTATGTGTAGGGCAAATCGCTCCCGCACAGCATGACGGTGTCGGTGTGCTCGAAAACAGGATTTATTGTAAGATGTAATGTTACAATAGAATCACAGCCTTTCGCATTGGTCAACGTGAATGTGGACGTGCTTGTGCTGGTTGTATAGAGACTGTCGTTTATCCATCGGTATGACCCGCAAGCGGCAATCGAATCAATACTATGAGTTGAGTGCCGAATGTTGAGCAGAAGAGTGACAATGGAATCGCAGCCAGCGGCATTGGTGAGCATTGTCATGTCGCTGGCACTTTGCGTGTAGGTGCGCCCATTTGTCCACGTGAACACATCGCAGGTGTCCACCCGTATAGTGTCGTAGGTGTTGGATAACGGCACGATGGTGAGCCATACGGTGGAATCGCAGCCGGGCACACTGGTGAACATCACAGGATGCTCTCCGATGGTGGAGAATAGACTGTCGCCGTAGGCAATGCCGTTTGCCAATTGGGATGGACAAGCCAAGAGGGTGTCGCGGGTGGAGTAGGGGGGATTCACAGTGAGATGCAGGTGGATGAGGCTGTCACAGCCATGTGCCGAATGGAATAGGACGGGGTAGTCGCCGGTTCGTGTTTCAATGGGTAAAAGAGTGTCGCCGTATGTGTAGGGCAAATCGCTACCGCAGAGGGCAAGTGTGTCGTGGCGCTCGTATTCAGGATAGATGGTGAGGTAGAGGGTGACCATGGAATCGCACAAACCACCTGGACGGGGAATATGCTGTATGTATTCGCCATCTGCATCGTAACGCTGGCCGTTCCACCAGTATTCTGTGCAGGCCGTATCGCGGAAGTCAGTGGTGTCCACCGGCACAACAAGGGTTTTCAGGAGTGTGTCCAAGCAAGCGTCCCGGTTCATGCCGCTGACTAATGTCACCGTGTAAGTGCCCGGTTGCACATAGGTGTGCGTGGTGTTGTACTCTTGGGAAGAGGTCCCGTCGCCGAAGTTCCAATAGGCACTCTCGCACTCGGTGGCGTATGGTGTGGCGGTGCCGTTGGATATGATGCTATGGTTTATAAAGGAGTAATGACGGCTGCAGGGGGTGCGAACGATGTCGAAGTCTGATTCCGGAACGATGGGGTTCAGTACGCCTTGTAGCTGAAATCCGCAACCCTGACCTTCCAAATCCGAAACTTCGCAGGCAAGTGTTTTCGTAGGATCCACCGGCACCGTGATGGATTGCCCCGTCCCGATGATCGTCCCCGGATTATCCGTGTAGTACCAGCTGTAATTGAAGCCGGCCGGTGCAGTGAAGGTGTTGGTCGCCGCCTCGCCGCATTGTTCTACCGTCAGTTTCTGCTTCATACAGCCCAGATTGAAATAGGCAAATCCCCAATGGGCTCCCTCTCCGCAATCACGGTTGGTCAAGCGGATGGTGATCTGTTGTCCGTGGTAGGCGGAAACGTTGAAACCGATGTTGGTCCAGTCTTTCCAAAGCACATCGTGCGACAAATACCGGGGCTGGGTGCTGTTGTATATGTTGGATGCCGTACGATAATGAAATTCGTTCCATCCCAAGGATTGGCTGGAAATGAATTGGGCCTGTCCACAGTTGGGGTCCACAATCTGCCCGTTTTGGTTCAGAATTTCCATGTCAAAGCGGGGTTGGTTGATCTGTGTGTGGTTAGGAAGTTCCATGACGGCTGCATATTTCAACAGGATGATGTCAGCCACAGACGTGTCCACTGTGAAGGTGTAAGAAATACTCTCGCTTTCTGCAGGTTTGGCATTTCCCAATTTCACGGAGTAGGTCTCGCCGTCAGGAATCGTTTGTAGCAGACCGCCAGTGTAGGGATCAAAACTCTGCCGGGTAACGACGCTATGATGGTTTGCCATAATACCCACATGTTCGTAAGGATTGCTGTTGACCCCGTATCCACCGTAGGAGCAGATGATGTTTGGGCGGTTCAAGTCCCGCATGTCAATACATAAGGCTGCTTCCGGAATGGTGTAGGAGACGGTCACTGGTTGTGAAGGACCCGAACAAGGATATGTCAGACGGAAGTTGTATTTGGTTTTGGATGTGAGGCCTGCAATCCGATAACGCGGTTCGGTAATACCGGAAACGACGGTGCCGGTGCCTGGCACAAAGCCGTCAGGACCATATTCCAACGTGTAGCCGGTGGAGGCTCCGGATTGGGCGGGGATCCATTCCACCATCAGCGTGTCGTTGCTCCAGGAAAAGGTCAACGGATAGTCGTTTTCGCAGGCGCAACCCGCCACGCAGGTGTATTTAAGACGGAATTCGTTGTATTGGAATAGGTAGTTGCTGTTGAAACGTATTGTCATCGGGCCGGTTGAGGTGACATTCACATAACCGGCTTCGGTGGCGTTTGCCAGTAAGGGGGAAGTGGTGGAGGCTCCGTTGTAGATGTAAATGTGGTCCTTAAATTCAACAGGACCGTAGTTGAAGTCTGTGATGATGTAAGAACCTTCCAGATGGATACCACATCCCGTTGGTGGATTTATGGTGATCGAGCCGTTATTGTTGGTGATGCAGTACCCGTTCACATCAGTCGTTGGAACAATGAATCCGGTACATCCTTGTATGTTTTTATGTCCTGTGATGGGTATGGTGTCCACCGGCGATTGCCCGAAAATAGAGGCAACCAAACACAGGACAAACAAAATTGTAAGTCCGTGTCGCAATCCCAGGTGTAGTTTTATATTATACATTAATACAAATACCCAATTCTAGTGGGCAAATGTATGATTTTCAATAAGAAAAAAATAAAGGGGATGCGAATTTTATGAAAGGTGGAATGTTAATTAAATCTTATAAGTCTTAACCTTGCTTTTGGGCTTGCTTTCCGTGTCGTTATACGGGTTTTCACGGGTTCGGGCAGGCTGGATTTCAAGCTGGTAATCTTGGGTGGTCAATGTTTTGTAACTGCCACTGTCATAGTCATAATAGGTGTATTTTACCCCCGGAATCAGATAAGTGCCCTCCATCCTCGGGATGATGGTGAAACGGAAGGTCTTGGTGCCGGTCACGATGTCGCCCTTGGCGGAGATGTGGCTGACCACTTTCGGGTAGGTTACATCGCAGTCGGCAGGAAAATCGATATTGAAATCTTCGTCGCTGACGTGGTGCAGGTTGCCATTCCCCGACACTGTGACGGTGAAGGTGATGGGCTCGTTGGCGTAAGCCTCCGTTTTGTTGATGTTGGAGGTGATGTTGAAATTACCGACTACCTCCGTTTTGCCGTCATTGCGTGCGCCGGGCAGGGCTTTGACCTTCACTGTCAGCTCGTTGGATGTGAGCTGCACGGTCTGCGTCTGGTAGGTCTGGAACATGCCCCAGAAGGGATCCCGGCTGGTAGCGGGCACACGGATTGCTAAAATGACATTCAATTTGGGGATGATGATCTTGCCGGTTTTGGTCGGATATACGGCCGTCTGCTTGATGGTGAACACCGTGTAGGTCTTGCCGTTCAGGGTCTCAGTGCTCTTCTCCTCCCGGTTCAGCTCCAACGGATCCATCCATAAATCGTTGCTGCCGCCAAAGGAGGCACGCTCAATGCTGTATCCGCTAATATCCTCTTTCACATACAGTTTGTGAGTGACGACCACCGCCTCACCCTGGTAGGCCTCCAGTGTGGTGGTGATGGCTTTCAGCATCATGTCCTCCTTGCCGATTTTGGCGGGTGCCTTGGAGGACTTGTCCGGCTGGCTCTTGGGCTGCTGCTCGTTGGGAAACTTCGGCCGCTGCTGGTTTTGGAATGGCCACTCGAAAGAAAACGAGTCCATGTCGGGCATCTGGAAGTCCGGCCACTCGAAATGGAACCAGTTGTCGGCCTGTTGCTCCTCCTGAGGTTGGCTCTTGGGTGTTTTCGTCACACGCACCTCCACCATGTTGCTGCGATAGATGCGCCCGTTGATGGACAGACTGACCCCCGGAATCGTAAAGTTGCCCTCCTTCGGGGCGGAAAGATAGTATGTGTAGGTGTAAGTGGTCTGCTGCTGCACGCTCCCGTTGTTGATGGAGATGGATGTGCTGGAGCCGACACTCGGCCCGCTCACGAATTCGAATTTGCCGAAATCGGTGGACACGATTTCGCCTCTTCCAGTACTGGAAATGATATATTTAAATTGTTGTCCCACACCCACTTCCGCTGGTGCTTTGGCAAAGCAGGAATCTTCCGTCTGGGCTTGCAGTTGCGTCCCCCAGCAAATAATCATCATTGTGAAAATCGTCTTAACCAACGTTTTTATATACATACTAAACCTCCTTTTTAATGCGTCCGTATTAACGATTCAGCACGTGTTTTATTGCATGAAATGCGAAATGATTTTTGTTCGTATAGGGTATTTAAAATTGCGTATATAATGACTGATTAATTTTAATGATGTTTGCCCCAATCGTTGGGTCGCCAAATCATGACGGATTGTAGAGCCGCCATATTATGACGAATCGTTGGGCCGCCAAATTATGACGTATTGTTGGGTCGCCATATTATGACGAATCGTTGGGCCGCCAAATTATGACGTATTGTTGGGCCGCCATATTATGACGTATCGTTGGGCCGCCAAATTATGACGTATTGTTGGGCCGCCAAATTATGGCGTATTGTTGGGCCGCCAAATCATGACGTATTGTTGGGCCGCCAAATCATGACGTATTGTAGAGCCGCCATATTATGACGGCTCTACGGAAACCGATTTTGCGAAAAATATTTTATTGTTAACAATAATTTAATTATAAAAATCGTTGTAAATAAAAAACAAAATTATGTCGGATGATAAATTTCAAAACAAATATCGAATTAAATCTGTGCGCGCAGCATGGCATGATTATAATGGGGGCGGGTATTTTGTGACAATATGCACACGTAATCGTGAACACTATTTTGGCGAGATTTCGGGAGGTGTTATGCATTTAACACCAATAGGCAGATTTGCAAATGATTGTTTGATGAAAATGGAAATATTACATAATGATGTGCAAATTCCGGTTTGGCAAATAATGCCGGATCACATTCATGCAATTGTTATAATCGAAAATGTCGTAGAGCCGCCATATTATGACGGCTCTACGACAAAACAATTGAATGTTGGAAAATCCGTAACAATTAAAAATGCATATATGCAGAATGTTGCCAATAAATGCGGACGATTGTCCCATGTTATATCCAGAATGAAAACGGCAATATCCAAATATGCCCGTCAAAACGACCTGCCTTTCGGTTGGCAGTCACGGTTTTATGACCGGATAATCCGCAACGGTAAAGAGATGAATAGAATAGCCACTTACATTGAACAGAATGTGGCAAAATGGGAGAGTGAAAGGTGATACCTTGACAGGTTTACGGGTGTAGAACTTGGTCGTTAATAGAAGAATTCATCGGATTTTACCGCAGGTTGAATCCGAACACATCGCCGGGTTTCTTCGCGCCGGGTTCCTGGCCGTACCGCAGGATGATCATTTCCCGCGTGCCACGCAGCGTGATACGCTCGTTCTCCACCCACAGGGCCGTACCCTCGCGCAGACCGGCCACCGTCATCTGCTGGTTGACAGCCAAGTACTCGTTCAGTCGCACCTGACGTGTTTCTCCACCGTGACGGATGGTGTCGTTGATGTCTTGCGGATACGGGTCGATGTAGTGCGGGTTGATCTGGAACGGCACGAGGTCCAGGCACTTGAAGCTCTCGGGCATCACAATGGGCATGTCGTTGGTGGTGCACAGGGTGGGGCAGGCTACGTTGCTGCCGGCACTCCATCCGATGTAGGGCGTGCCCTCCATCACCTTGCGGCGGATGGGCTCAATCAGCTTGTTACGGTGCATCTCGGCCACTAAGTGGAACGTGTTGCCACCGCCCACCATGATGATGTCGGCCTTGTTGATGACATCTATGGGGTCGTCGCTGGCATGGACAGACAGGATTTTCTTCCCGAAATTGTCGAACACCTTTTGCACACGGTCCGTATAAGCGTCATAGCTGGCGGGATACACCTTGCCGCCCACGTCCACGCCGGCGTAGGGCAGGAAGGCGATGTTTTTCGCGGTTCCCTCTAAAAATTCTGCGATGAGCGGTTGGCACCATCCTAAATAAGGCTCTTTGTAATTGGTTGAATTGCTGATTAATAAAAGTTTCATAACGGATTATTTTTAATGATAATAATATTCGGATTAAAAATTTGGAGGTCAGTCTTCCAGCTGTCTCAGTTTGTCCACCACGTAGGCCCGGTCCTCCTGGTAGGTCACGCCGAACCATTCGGCGTTGCTGTGCAGCACTTTGATTTTCGCCTGGCCGGTGACCATCAGGTGCGAGATGACGTCAGGAATGGGGAACTCGGCGGTGATGTTCTGCTCGTTCTTGCGGAGGAAATCCTCAAAAAGGGCGTTCAGCCCGTCGAAGAAATCCGGCGTGAAGCCCCAGAAATTCATCGATACGGGCTCGCTGCCGTCATAGCGCGCCATCAGCCCCTCCTCGATGTTCTCGATGCCGTTGTCGGTGTAGCCCACCTTGTGGTTCTCCACGATGGAAACGAGGTGGTTGTCCTGGTCCGTCTGGCACACGCCCCTCGACACAGTCCCGTGCTTGGAAAGGGTCTTGTCCAAACGGTAGCCCACCATGGCGTAGGTGGCTGGCTTTGTGTCAGGCACGTGGGTGAGGAAATCGGCCATTACCTGGAAGGCGTCGCGCCCGTAGAAGTCGTCGGCGTTGATGACCGTGAAGGGTTCGCGGATAGCGTCTTTGGCCACTAGGATGGCGTGGGCCGTGCCGTAGGGTTTCTTGCGCTCTGGATTGACACGGAATCCCGCTGGCAGCATGTCCAACTCCTGGAAGACATAGCGCACGGGGATCTTGTCGGCATAGCGGGGCAGGATGAGCTTGGCGAAATCCTCCTCCATGCTGCGCCGGATGACGAAGACCACGCCGCCGTAGCCGCTCTCCACCGCATATCGGACCGAATAGTCCATGATGGTTTCACCATTGGGCCCCATCGGGTCCAGTTGCTTCAGCCCGCCGTAACGACTGCCCATACCAGCCGCCAAAATAAGTAATGTAGGTTTCATAAGTTTCTAAATTTAAAAATCTTAAATCTACTATTCACTGTTTACTGTCTACTGTCCACTGTTCACTGTCCCCTGTCACGGTGACATATTGAAATACTCCTCCAACATATTGTCTTCCAACTGCTCTAAGGATTTGTTTATGTAATGTTTGACCAGCGCCTTGTTGGGGCGGGTGTTGCAGAGACGTCGCATCGCCTCGTTCACCTCGCGGATGGTACCCACGCACTCGAAGGGCTTGGTCTTTGACATACCGTCCAACTCATCCAAAGTGGGGGCCAGTTCCGCGTTGTCGAGCAGGTCCTCCCCGAAGATGCGGACCATGGTACTGTCGTCGATGAACGGCGACAGGATGACGTAGGCGAAGAGGCACTTGGGACAATGGCAGCACCATTTGTCCTCCTTGCTCCCCACATTGCAGCTTTTGAATACGGGAAAATATTGCGGGTGCTTTGCGAAACGTTCCGCAATCTGCAGTTCGGTGAGTTTGCGCAGATGGCTGTAGTAGTGGTTGCAGCCATTCATGAAATGGTCCACGTAGTCGCGGAAATCCATCTCGAATTCCAACGATTTGGAATACTGATGGTTGATTTGGGTGCCGGGGATGGTGGGTTCGTTGGCGCTCGACTCGTTCGACAGGGCCACGTCGCGGATGCCGGTGACGGCGCTCAGCAGGGTGGTGTAGAAGGCTAACATGGCGGAGAAGGGCGTGTGCCCGTTGAGGAAGCCTTCCTTGTTGAGCTGGATCAGATGCGGGTCTATCTCGCGCTGCAGAATAAGCATATCTTTATTGTCGGGGAATCCCGCCACACGGGCACATTCGATGGTCGCTCCGCGCGGGTTGATTATGAACGGGACCACCTCGCGGCTGGTCCGCAGCTCCTCCAACGTGACGACGGAGTCCTTGCCGCCCCCAATCGGCACGATGACGCGGTTGTCTGGCTCCACGTGCGGATACGCGGACGAGGGAATCTCGGTGGCCTCCTCGGCAAACTCGAAGTCGAAGAAATCGGTTGGGGTGGTGTGCAGGTTGTTGGTGTAGCGGAACTCGCCCAAGCCCAGCCAGAAGAGCTTGCGCCACCACTCCTGCTGGTCGGCGCTCAGCTGGTGCGGCAGGATGCGGACCACTGGACTGCAGGTGCATTTCCAATAGCTGATGAGCTCAATCATCCCGATGTGGAAGATGATGCCCTCCAACGTCTTAAGGTCGGCGGGATATCGTGCGTTCCGACCTGCCGAGAGCGTCATGGTGGGGTCGAAACGGATGGCGTCGCCAATCCGGTAGTGGAATTGGATGCGCAGGCCTTCACCCTCAAGCAAATAGTCGTACCCCTCGTAGGTGAATACGGGATGTTGTGCACGGAGTTCGTCAAAGGTCATACGGTTTGGTTTTAGAAGCCGCAAAGATAGGAATTTTTATTTGAATGACAGTTGCCTTACTGCTGAGCACTGCATCCTTTTTTTCCGTATTTTCGCCGCCGAATTCCGAATCGTATGCGAATCGACCCCTTCTTTTTTCTCCAATCGGATGTCCTGACCGTTGCTCGCAATCTGTTGGGCAAGTCCGTGTTCACCTTCAAAAATGGGCAGCTGACGGGTGGGATTATAGTGGAAGTGGAAGCCTATAAGGGCGTTGCCGACAAAGCCTCGCACGCATTCGGTGGCCGGCGTACGCGGCGCAATGAGATGATGTACCATGCGGGCGGGGTGATTTATATGTATCTGTGCTACGGCATCCATTCCATGTTGAATATCGTCACCAATGTGGAAGGTGTTCCTGACGCGATTCTCATTCGCGGCATTGTGCCTACACATGGGGAGGAACTGATGCTCCGCCGGACCGGCAAAGCACAGATAACCAAAGATATCGGCATCGGCCCGGGCAAGGTAAGCAAACTGTTAGGCCTTACCGTGGCCGACAACGGGTTGTCCTTGTCGTCGGATGCTGTTTGGATAGAGGATAGGGGATTGGTGGTGCCGGATGGGCGGATACATGCCACCCCGCGCATCGGGGTGGACTACGCCGGAGAGGATGCCCTGCTGCCGTACCGTTTTTGTCTGGATTTGTCCGACTATAAATAAACGATTTGCGGTTTTCGATTTTCGATTTGCGATTTCCGGTTTCCGGTTCTATGTTCTCAGTTCTTCGTTCTTTATTCCTCACCCCTAACGCCGTTAGGCGTTGCATATCTGTAGGAATTGGAGCCCACGCACACATAAATGCCCGACAGGGGCAAAAGCTTGGTAGAAATGCTGCCGCCGCACGCCCCGCGTCCCGACAGGGACGAAAGCTCGGTAGAAATGTGCGTCCATACGTATCCTCGCGGCGCGGCAAACGTGTGCCACGAAGAAAAGGTGTGCACGCCGCGAAACGACGGCACGATAGATAGGGGCTGCATCCGATGATCATGCGGTTCTGCTCGTTGACGAGCTTGTTCATCTCGAAATGTATCTGCTTGACGGTGGCCTCCACCTCCTCGCTGTTGATGTAGATGCTTACCCTGCGGGTGCTTGACTTTGCCATAACTGATGTTTGGGCAAAGACGCTTCAAACGTCCGTCACAGGTTGGGACGATTAGGGTAACCGCTGCTGTGGTCTTTGTCATCGGTTTTGTTACCTTGATGTCCGCGCGACAACGATTGCAGCGGTTATGAGCCCTTTAGGGCGAAATTCGAGCGGAAAGCGTGCCCAGTCGCCCAAAATAAAAAGAATTTGACTTTAAGCCATCATTAGTTTAACATACTCGAAATATCAGGTCATAAAAACTGGTTAGGGGTAGATGATTTTCCGTTCGCTCTTTTTGAGTAGGAATCCGTTCTCGTAGTGTAGGCATTTCACCCAGTTTCCCTTATCATCATACTCATATTTCCAGGTCAATGAGTACATAACAGTCATACCGTCGCCCGTGTAATAGCTTTTTTCAGACAGGGCCCCGTGGTCGTCATATTTGAAAGTGACTTTGCGGATTGTAGAGTTGATGCTGCAACACCGGTTGGGATAGGGATTGTAGTATCCCAGATGTTCCCCTTCTACACAGATGAGTCTACCTTGGGCATCGTATTGGGATGTAAATTGGCGGCTGGCGGTGAAAGGATATGCTGTGCTGTCCCTCAGAAAGTCTGTCACTAGGGTTGAATGCAGAGAGTCGTCGTAATAGTATTGCTTGTGAAGGGTAGGGGAATCTTTTATATTGATTGTGAAAGGGACTATCTTTTCCGTCACTATCCGATTGTGGTCGTCGTATGTGTAGGTGGTGATATCCTCTAAACGATTCTGCTCGTAGTGGTACAGCGATTTAATCCGATGGAGAGAATCATAGCGGAGGGCCTCCATTTTTCCCCAAGAGTCATCTTTTCCCCTCTTTTGTTCCCGGAGGATCGGCAACCCGTTCTGGAAGGTGAAGTGGTTGAGTATGGTTTGGCTGGATTTGAGTGTGGGCACCGCGCTGGAACGTCTGATGTGTCTCCTTCTCCTGTTTGAGGATTGTTGGTCGTGGTTGGATAGCAGCACGTCGGTTTTGATTCTCCTGTAGAAGGTGGTTTTGACAATCTCCTGGTCGATACTGCTGATTTTCCCGTCGGATGAATATGAAAATGTAGTTGTTGTTTTCGGGGTGGTTGTGTAAAAGATGTGTTTGCTGTATTTCTTGTCGCGTTCAATTAAAAAATACCCCGTATAATCGTGGCTTGGGTTTGGGTGATAGTCTTGGGTCTCTATAATCTTTACGACGTTGCCGTGGATGTTGTTCTCTCTGAGTTCGTATGGGATAGTGTTGTACGAAGAGGATGTCGGTTGGAGTCCTGTTGTCACATCATTGAAGACATATTGACTCTCCTGCGCCGAAAGAAGGGTTCCGGCCAGTGTAATAACCAAAATAAGAACAAAGGCCCTTTGTCGCATCATTTCTATAGTTTTAACGTACTCGAAATATTAGGTCATAAAAACATGTCCGCAATTCGGTAGTTGTCAAACACTTGCAATGCTTTTGAGCCGCCAACAAGCCCTGATAATGCAGCATTATTGCAGCATTTTATCATTTTTAATAGTTTCATATTGTTGTTTTTTAGAATTATTTTATATCTTTGCGGAAAAATTCAAACAGTCATGGCACCGAAGAAAGTTAAGAAGATCAGCCTGAAAACAAAGGGCAAAACAACCAAAGAAAAAACAGGCATCGCCGGACTTTACGGCTTGTTTGAGGGCAGAATACACTACAAGGACGATTCTATATTTAATTTGGGAAAATGAGACGTTATTTGTTGGATACCTGTATTCTTATCTGGTTTTAACGTACTCGAAATATTAGGTCATAAAAACTTCTATGGTGTACCCACCAGCATCAGGAAGAAGGCCCTGGGGATGCTCCCTGCATCCCTGGCAAGGGTCGTGAATGAAATGTACAAACTCTCAAAAAAGTAAGGATATGACCAAACAAGAATTGATGAAACAATGCCGGTACTACAAAGGTGAGGACACCTGCCCATTTGATAGGTTCCCTGCATCCTGGTATTGGGATATGGAAAGGGTGTATGTCGAGCATGAAGGGATATTCTCAGGCGAATGTGCCACCTATGTGGCTCATAAATTCAAGGACTTCGATATGCCATACAACCTGCTGATGGTAATGTTCACATCATGGGCAAAAACGGCATACGACCTCGACAAAGAGATACCCCGTTTCTATGAGGTGATTGAGCAATACCTTTCCAAATAGTCCTCCACATGGTGATACTGAAAGAGGGATGCAGACGCACCCCTCTTTTTGTTTTAACGTACTCGAAATATTAGGTCATAAAAACCTGTAGAATGGTATGTTTTGTGAATCATATTATTACAACGATTTTTGTCTAAAAAAAATGTGCAACTTCGCATTTTTTGAACTTCTCAATTAACGGCGCAAAAATAAAAAAAAGCCGTCACACACTGCAACGGCTTTCAAAAACTGATCAAACAACCGAAAATGCGATTTTGGTTTAGGGGGTGTCACGGGTTCGTCATCGAGGTTGGTGGACACTCCGATGAGGGAGTCCATCTCGCCCGTATAGACCTGTGCGGTGGGGGTGTCATAGACAAAGGAGATGGTCGCGCCGTTGTTGTCGGTGACCCATCAGGGGATCCATATCTGTAGCCAGGAAACGCGTCAGTCCTGCCACAACGCCGTTAGGCGTTGCATATCTGTAGGAATTGGGCCCCATCACACATAAATGCCCCGACAGGGGCAAAAGCTTGGTAGAAATGCTGCCGCCGCACGCCCCGCGTCCCGACAGGGACGAAAGCTCGGTAGAAATGTGCGTCCATACGTATCCTTGCGGCGCGGCATACGCGTGCCTGTGAAATGTCTCGAAGAGACATCCTCTCAATAACCCCGCATAAGCGAGCGTAGCGAGCGCAATGTGGGGATTGGGCGGCGTGCCACACATCATCGCGGCGTGGCAGGCACGTGCCACGAAGAACGGAATAGGACCGCCGCGAAACGAAAATGATATCCGGTAACGTGGCAAACAGGGCCATTCGATAATGTGTTCCCTGTCTCGGACAGATGTCGTATATTTTGTATTTTTGTACCCGAAAAGCGTCTTTCCACACATTATAATTCATCTTAGCATATTTTAATGAAGAATAACGTAAAATATTATATCACATCAATCATTTAAACAAAAATAGCCGCCCAGTCTGTCCCGAGCGGCTATGTTCTTATGAAAGTGTCGAAAACGCTATTTTTCCAATTGCAACTTCACATCGTTCAACACATTCATGTAGTTGATGAATGCCTGGTAGGGGGAGGAATAGACTTCGAAGTTACGTTTAACAAAACGGTGTCCGAACCATTTGGAACTCATGAAGTTGAAGTGGTCGGCGGCCTGCAGGCGCAGCCAGCTGAGCTTGGCCTGCGGGTTGGTGGACTGGTCATACAGCTTTTGCAGCTTGAAGAGTTGGCTGAAGGCTTCCTGCTGGAGCTCGTTGCCGATCCATTCGTGCGTGTCTTTCTCTTCGCCGGAGCAGGAGATGGGCCACGGCGCGTGCATGGTGGCGGTGGTGACATCCATGTCTAAAACCTCCTTCGGTGTGATGAAACTGTAGTTCTCGTTGGCAACCAGACGGTCCACGAGGTTGCGGAAGAAATCGAAAATCCCCGTGTCGGCGGTATAGTGCTCACCGATGGTCTCGTAATCCCAATACAGGTTGATAAACGGCGCTTCGCTGCCGAAGTTGCTGTTGTTGAGGAACCGCATGTATTTGTCGGCGGTCAGCGGGTACTGGTCCCAACTGTAGTCGTTGAATCGCAGCGTAATGTCGTCGCATAGCTTATAAGTGCGGAGCAGCAGGCGCACATCCGTCTGGTAAGGATTGCAGTACAGATAGGTGGGACTCTTCCAACCCAAAATGTGGCGGGCTCCCTCGGTGAGGATGACGCGGTAGCCGGCGTCGCCTAACCATTCGCCGATTTCATCCGAATAGATGATCTCTGTGTTGCAGAAGCTCACCGGCTTGACACCGAAGGTCTCCTGTAACAGGTTCTCCTGCAAACGGATCTGTTCCATGAAGGCATCTTTCCCATACAAAGAGGCGATGCTGTGGGTGAACGTGGAACCGGTAATCTCCACGCAGTCGGTTGCGATGAGCTCCTTGAAACTCTCAATCACCTCCGGACAGTAGTTCTTGAACAATTCGATAGAACTGCCGGAGATGCTGAAACTGAGCTTGAAGGTGTTCGGGTATTTCTTGATGAGCTCCAGCATCATCTTGTTGGCCGGAAGATAGCATCGTTCCGCCAGACGCTTGGTCAGATAGTGGTTCTGATAGTCGTCAAAATAATCGTGGTTTTGATTGATGTCAAAAAAACGATAGGTGCGCAACCGATAGGGCTGGCTGATCTGGAAATGGAAACATATTCTATTCATGACGCAGTGTTTTTTCGTAAATGACTTTGAGTTTTTGGGCTACATATTCCCATTTGAGGTTGTTGACCTCTTCTTCGCCCTTGTCGGCGAAGAGCTTCGACAGGGCCGGGTAATGCAGGAGACCGTAGATGGCATCGGCGGTGGCATCCACGTCCCAGAAATCGACCTTGATGGCGTGTTGCAGCACTTCGGCCACACCCGACTGTTTGGAGATGACGACGGGCACCTTGGCGCGCATGGCTTCCAACGGCGAGATGCCGAACGGCTCCGAAATAGAGGGCATGACATACACGTCGCTCATGCCGAACATCTTGTCAATGTCAGCTCCACGCAGGAAACCGGTGAAATGGAAACGGTCGGAAATGCCTAACTCGGCCACGCGGCTGATGATGTGCTGCATCATGTCGCCGTCGCCGGCCAGCACGAAACGCACGTTTGGATCCTTGTCCAGCACCCGCTTGGCCGTCTCCACGAAGTAGTCCGGGCCTTTCTGGAAGGTGACACGTCCCAAAAAGGTGACGATTTTCTCGTCCACGAATTTCTCACGTTCGATTTTCTTGTCGGAAGGCACCACCGCATTGTGCAGGGTGAACACTTTCCGGGCATCGATGCCGTATTTTTCGATGACAATGTTGCGGGTAAGGTCGCTGACAGCACATACCGCATCCGCCGCCGACATTCCCTCCTTCTCCATGCCATATACGATGTCGTTGCGGTTGTGTTCGCCGGAACGGTCGTACTCGGTGGCATGGATATGCACCACTAACGGCTTGCCGCTGATGCGCTTGGCGGCGATGCCAGCGCGGTAGGTCAGCCAATCATGCGCGTGGATGAGGTCGAACTCCTCCTGCTTGGCGATCTCGGCGGCCACCTCGGCGTAGCGGTTCACCTCCTCCATCAGATTCTGTCCGTATTTGCCGGAAAACAGATACTTGCGCTTTTCACCGGAGACTTCCTCGTGCATCAGTCCGCTTTCCAACTGGTTGATGACGTTGTAATAGTCGTCCAACCCCACGTAGGGCACCAGTTTTGAGTTGACTTGTATGAAGGAGGTTTCCCCGGCTTCGGTGAAGAAAGAGGAGTAACGGGTATCCACCTCCACGTCGCTGGCATTCACTATTCTGGCGAAGGACTGGTCCTCGTCGCCTGAAGCTCTCGGCATCACGAAGGTGACATCCACACCGTTCAGTGCCAGCCCCTTGGTGAGACCATAGCAGGCGGTGCCCAAGCCTCCGGAAATATGCGGTGGAAACTCCCACCCGAACATTAATACTCTCATGAATTATATTGTTTTATTCGTTAAAAAAAAACAAAAACTTTTCTATTTGTAGTGCTCGATTCTCCATTTGAGATAGAGCAGCGCGGCCACGCTCCAGGCCTGCGAGATGCAGCCGTTGGGTCTGTATGGAGGGTCGCCGTCCGCAATCTCGGCAATGGTGGAAACGCCGTAGGATTTCATGCAACTGTCGAATTTGTATAGAATCTTTTGTAAAACGGGGATGGCGGCACTTTGATACACGGCCAGCATTCCGTCGGTGAACGGGAAAAGCAGCCAGGGCCAGCAGGTGCCCTGATGGTACGCGGCGTCACGCTCGGCCTGGTTGCCGGCGTAATGGCCCTTGTATTCGGGGTCGTTGGGCGACAGCGTGCGGATGCCCTTCTCGGTCAACAGCTCCTCGCAGGTGCGCTTCAGGATCAGCTGACGGATTTTCTCGCTGATGGGCGTGTAAGGCAAGGAGGTGGCAATCATCATGTTGGGACGAACCTGGAAGTTCTTGTAGTCGCCGTCCACGTAGTCGGCGAGGTAGCCGATCTCCTTCGACCAGAAGGTCTCCTTGAAAACATCCGGGAAATGGGCCGCAATCGGTTCCCATTCGTTCACAAAATCCTTGTCCTTGCAGTATTTGGCCAGGTCGAGGCAGAACTTGAGGGCGTTATACCAGAGGGCGTTGATTTCCACCTGACAGCCGGTGCGCGGGGTGACGGGCTTGCCGTCGATGACGGCATCCATCCACGTGAGGGCCAAGCCGGGGCCGCCGGCATAGATCAGCCCGTTATCCAGCATTCGGATGTTATTCAGCGTGCCCTTGCGGTAGGCGCTCAGGATGTCTTTCAGCGTCTGGCCGTATTCCTCCCAGATGAGGCGTTTCTTACGGATGCATTCGGCATAGAGCTGTAGGGTGCGGATGAACCACAGCGGGGCGTCCACCGAGTTGTAGGCGGCGCCGCTGCCCTCTCCGATGTTGGGGAACAGCCCGTCGCGCATCTCCTTCACCATGTCATCCATGATTTCCTTGCAGAGGTCGTTTTTGCCCAGGGCCAGTGTGAGACCGGGCAGGGCAATGAATGTGTCGCGGCCCCAGCGCCCGAACCACGGGTAACCGGCTATGATTTCCGTCTTGCCGTTGCGCTTGACGATGAACTGCTCCGCAGCGTTCCGCAGGCAGTTGAAGAAAGAGGAACGCGGCGTGTGCTGCTTGGCTTCCACCTCGAACAATCCGGCAATGTCGGCGGGATTGATGGGCTCGGTGCCGATGGTGATATACAATTCCTTGTTGCGAACCAAAGCTGTGATGAGGCCCGGTGCCAGCAGATCCTCGTGACCATCGTAACCGCGGTTGAGCTCCTCGGCATATTCCACATTGTTATACCACACGGGATCATGCTGATAGGAGATCTCTTCTGAACATTGAAGATACACGGGCGTGTAATTGTCGTACAGACAATAGCCCACGCCATTCTCCACGGACTGGTAAGAAGTGTTGGCGTAGGGATTGGCATGCGTCAGTGCATGGATGTTGCGGAAAGCCAGCATCGGCTGGAATTGGATGGAGGCCGATTCGTAATCGTCCAGAATGGTGTATTTTATGATCAGCCGGTCGCTGTTGTTCAGAAACAAAATCTCTTTGGTGAAGTTGAACTTGCCCACGCGGTAGTAGCAGGTGGGCACGTTGTCGGCCGTGAAGCGTTGCAGGTACTTGTTCCCCTTGGGTTCGATGACACCGCCTTTGTACTGATGTACACTCAGGTGGAAGTCCATGTTGTTCACGATGATGGTCTCGTTCAGGTTGGATACGAGCACATGCCGTTCATGGCCGAGTTTGTCCTGCGGCACGATGAACAACCCGTGGTATTTCCGGGTGTTCAGTCCCGCCAGCGTGGTGGTGGCGAAGGAACCCGTACGGCTGCATCGCAGGATCTCGCGAGTCTTGGAATAGTTGAGATTTACGAGGTCTGATTTTTCAAATTCTATGTAACTCATTGTATATAAAATTGATATATATAATAATCCAAAATTACAATTTCGATTTTACGAACTGCAAAGATACGAAAATTAATTTTATCAAACGATGTTTGTTAACAAGTTTCTCGGTGGCGGATGTCGTTTTGCGATTTGCGGTTTACGGTTTGCGATGAGTGGTTCATAAAACACTGACCGCTAATCACGAACTGTTCTCCTTTGGCTGCCCATAAGGCAGGCCAGCGGTCTGCCGGGGTGGGTAGGAACAGGGCCGACCATTAATTATTCGTTTTGTTTTTTCGGCATCCAATGGCAGGGTTGAACCAATAGTGGAATGAAACGATTGTACCAATAGGCGTAGATGTTATACGAATGACTGTCATCTTCATAAAAATCGGCTGCATTATAATGATAGAAAAAAGATGCAGTCTCCTCACTTTCCCTGAAAATAGATTCTGTCAGGTCCGTATTCCGATGTGTTCTGACGAAGCAGATAATTCCATCATATTGAAAGAAACCGGTATATTCTACCAGAAAAGCATCTTTGTAATTTTCCATCCAAAAGGCATAGTAGCAATAACTTATGCTTGTATCAGGAATGGACAAAGTATCTACCACTATTACTATACAGATACTGTCGGTGTAATAGTTGCATAAACTTTCCGCTTCTATAACACTGTCAATAACTTCGAATATTGCGGAGTCGCATATTTCATATTGTCGCATGGTGATGATGGTGTCATAGGAATCCCATATTTTTGAGGGAGTGTCCTGTGCGGTTGCCACAAACACAGCATTGTTGCAACCGAATAAAAGGATGAACAATAAGATACGATATAAATTATTCATGAGGGCAAAAATACAAAATATTACGACATTGCCCACAATAGGAAATACCTTTCCGAAGGGGTTTGTTTTCTCCGTTACTCGGTTGTCTTTTTCGTTTCGCGGCGTGCATGTCTTTTCTCCGTGGAATGTGCCTGTCGCGCCGCGACATCGTGTGCGCACGCGCAATGTTACCGAGCTTCCGTCCCTGCCGGGACGTGGGGAGATTCCGCCGCTCCTGCTGTCACTGGCGGAATGGTGCACATCGCACTTGCTGTCCAGACGGCGGCAGATTGTCTTTTCCGATATCCAAATTCTTGTGCCGCCGTATTCATGTCGTAGTGGCAACGCACCATTCCGCGAAACGCGGTAGCGTTGAGCGGAATCCCCATACATTCCATGATACCGCAAATCGAAAAAAACACTACCTTTGCCCCGCAATGAACTTTTTACAATAATCGGACAATTGTAATATGAAGAAGAAACATTCAATCCTCCGGATAGTTATATGCTTGATTCTCGTTTTATTTGTGGTTTTTGAATTGGCTTGTATGTTGATCTGCAAGGGGAATTTTGTTGTGGATTCATTGGTTTTCAATTGTTATGAAACATGTGCGCCATATAGCCAACATACTGTTTTAAGGGAAAACCAATATGTGACAGATGATATCGTTCATACTGTGATCCGGGATTCAGTGGATTTTGAGATTTTCATAGATGATAATCCGTTGTATATTGACACGCTGTTTCAGGATGACGGATTTATTATCAAACGTAAAAGCTGTTGGCTGCGGCCTGGCAGACACGACATCACCCTGAAATCAGATGCATTAAATGTTTCTTACACATATCCTGTACATTGTTTCCTTTTCATGGTTGTATATGTGGAAAGCGGTGATGATCCCTGTTTTTGGATAACCAAACATTATCTACCACTAAGAAGAAGATTGATTTAGATGTCCCAACGGCCAACGGCCGATAACTAACGGCCAATAGCCAATAGCTAACGGCCAACTCCCAACCGCCTCAAAACACCCCGTGCTCGTACAATGTTTTGATGCCGAGGCCGATGAGTACCAGTCCGGCAAGGACGGAGGCCCATCTTTCCGGCACGGGAATGTGCTGCTTGCCGAGGGTGATGCCGACCATGGAGACGATGAATGTGACGATGAAGATGATGAGGACGGTCAGGAGGATGCGGGCCAGGCTGGCGTTCATCCCGAAGCCGATGCCCACCACGAAGGCGTCAATACTCGTGGCCACGGCCAATGTGCAGATTACCCAATAACGGGAGATGTCCAGAACCTTCTGCTCTTCGTCGCTGCGGAAGCCGTCCACAATCATCTTGATGCCTACCGCCGCCAGAAGCCCGAAGGCTATCCAGTGGTCAACCGACTCGATGGCCGACAGGCAGGCATTCCCGATCAGGGCGCCAATCAAGGGGAACCCGCCCTGGAAGAGGGCGAAGGTGAAGGCTAGCAGCAACCCGCGGGAATAGCTCATTTTGCTCTTCATCGCACACGTGGTGGAAACCACTAACGAGTCCACGCAGAGGGCCAAGGCTAACAGAAAGGATTCTAACAGTGTCATAGACGATTATGCAGTACGAACCTTCTTGGGGAAAATGAGAGAAGCGACAATGGAGACAATCAAAATGCCTAAAATGATCATCAGTGAGCCCGTGGTGGAGATTGTGATTCCGAAGAACTCGTGTCCGATCATCTTGAGTCCAATAAAGCATAACAGGCCGCCAAGGCCGTATCTCAACAGCCAGAAGGTGTCGGTTACGTTGCTCAGCAGGAAGAACAGCGACCGCAGGCCCATGATGGCGAATATGTTGGAGAAGAAGACGATGAAGGTGTCGGTGGTAACGGAAAAGACAGCGGGAATGGAGTCCACGGCGAAGATGATGTCCGAAAACTCAATCACCAAGAGCACGAGAAACAGCGGCGTCATGAAGATCTTGCCGTCAATCTTGGTGAAGAAGTTGTGCCCGTCGCAGTTGGGCGTGAGACGGAAGTGCTTGGCAGCGAACTTCACTACGGGATGGTTGGCAGTGTCGATCTTCTCGTCGCCCTTATCGCGGAACATCTTGATGCCGCTGTAGATGAGGATGACGCCGAAGATGGCTAAAATCCAGGAGAAGCGTTCCACCACGGCCCCTAATGCGAAGATGAAGATGAATCGCATCACGATGGCGCCGAGGATGCCCCAGAACAGCACGCGGTGATAGTACTTCTTCTCAATGCCGAAGCTGGCGAAAATCATAATCATCACGAAGATGTTGTCAATGGAAAGCGATTCCTCCAAGAAATAGCCTGCCAAGAACTGGTTTGCCATCTCTTTGCGATACACGTCTAACGCGCTGGCATAGTCCATGCCGGCAATCTCCTGGGCCAGCGAACTCCCATGCGCGTATAGGCTCAGGTCAGCCAGGCTGGTGATGCCGTGAATCCACTCGGCGTGGAAACGGATGAGCAGTGCCATGCCCATGGCCATCAGCACCCAGATGCCCGTCCAGATGGCCGCCTCCTTGGTTTTTATAACGTGGTCCTTTTTGTGAAATACCCCCAAGTCCAAAGCTAACATGAAGGTAATGAAGACCATGAAAAGGATGAAGAACAGTATTCGTGATGTCATAATTAACGTTTTTTTTCTTTCCAATAAAATAACAAAGACCCATAGACACAGCAGGTGCGTCCATGAGTCTTATCGCTTAGGAGCGGCACCATGCCATCCGATGGCAGGGATTGTTGATGCCGTTCACGGCTTGCGCCGCCAATTACTCCCTCATATTCTTTTTTTCATCAGACCTTGATTTCAACGTCCACGCCGCTCGGCAATTCGAGTTTCATCAGGGCGTCGATGGTCTTGGAAGTGGTGCCGTAAATGTCCAAGAGTCTCTTGTAGGTGGAGAGCTGGAATTGCTCTCTGGACTTCTTGTTGACAAAGGTGGAACGGTTCACCGTGAAAATTTTGGTGTGCGTTGGCAATGGAATAGGTCCAACCAATACAACATCCTTGTCGTCCTTGACACCCTTGACCGTCTTCACGATCTTCTCGGCTGACTTGTCAACCAGGGTGTGGTCGAATGATTTTAATTTGATTCTAATTCTGTGACTCACTGTTTTTGTTTTTTAATTATTACGTAATATGTTTTTTCTGTATGTTCTTATAAAATAAATCTTCCGACATTCATGATATAGTCCTTTACTTCGGGTGGAACTTCCGCATATTTCTGGAATTCCATACTGAATGTTGCCCGGCCGGATGTGATGGATCGCAAGGTTGTCACGTATCCGAACATCTCGGCCAAAGGCACTTGAGCCGTAATCACCTGGAAGCCGACCTTGGCATCGATCTGCTCTAATACGGAGCGGCGGCGGTTAAGGTCGCCGGTCACGTTGCCGATGTATTCGTCCGGCGTGGTGATTTCCACCTTCATGATGGGTTCCAAAATGCAGGTGTCGATTTGCTGGAGGGCATCCCGGAAACCGATCTTGGCGCAGATCTCGAAGGCGAGCGCGTCAGAATCGGCGGGGTGCGTCTCCCCGTCCAAAACGGTCACCGACATGGATTCCACGGGGAAACCGTATTTGCCGTTCGACATGGCGAGCTTGAATCCCTTTTCGGCACCGGCCAGATACTCTTTCGGTATGGCCCCGCCTTTCACCTCGCTCTGGAATTTCAGCCCTTTCTCGCTGTAAGGCAGCGGGTCGAGGCGGAAGTCCATGACAGCGAAGGAACCTTTGCCGCCGGTCTGCCGTTTGTAAGCCGCGTGGTACTGTAGCGAGGAGGCTAACGCCTCTTTGTATGCCACGCGCGGCTTGCCGTGGTTGCAGTCCACGTTGAACTCGCGCTTGAGACGGTCCAACAGGATGTCCAAATGCAATTCGCCCATACCGCTGATGAGTGTCTGCCCCGACTCCGAATCCTCCCGCACCATGAAGGTGGGGTCTTCGTCGGAGAGCTTCTCTAAAGCCTGCATCATCTTGTCTTCGTCGTCCTTGGTCTTCGGCTCGATGGCGATTTGGATCACCGGTTCGGGGAAGGTGATGCTTTCCAGAATCACGGGATGCTTCTCGTCGGTGAGACTGTCGCCGGTGTGGATCTCCTTCATGCCCACGAGGGCCACGATGTTTCCTGCCGAGACGTTATCTAACGGCTGTTGCTTGTTAGAGTGCATCTGGAGGATCTTGGAGACCCTTTCCCGTTTGCCGGAGGAGACGTTGTAGAGCGTCTCGCCGGATTTGAGCACGCCGGAATAGACTTTGATGAAGGTCAGTTTCCCGACGTACGGGTCGGTGGCAATTTTGAAGGCTAAAGCCGAAAATGGTGCGTTGGCATCGCAAGGACGTGTTTCCTCGGTTCCCGTCTTGGGGTTCGTGCCGGTGATGGCAGGCATGTCCAAGGGGGAGGGGAGGTACATCACGATGGCATCCAGCAGCTTCTGCACTCCTTTGTTTTTGAAGGAGGACCCGCAGAACACCGGCTCGATGTGATGCTCCAGGGTGGCTTTACGGATGGTGGATACCAGTTCTTCGATGGTGATGCTGTCCGGGTCGTCGAAGTACTTCTCCATCAGAGATTCGTCTTCTTCGGCCAATGCCTCAATCAGCTTGGTACGGTATTCGGCCACTTCGTCAGCCATGTCGGCGGGAATGTCGATTTCCTCGTAGGTGTTGCCCTGGTCCTCTTCATTCCACTGGTACGCCTTCATCTCCAACAGATCAACCACCCCGATGAAGGAATCCTCCACTCCGATAGGCAGTTGCAATGGGATTGGGTTGGCGTTGAGCTTCTCACGGATTTGGTCCACCACGGCGTAGAAGTTGGCTCCTGAACGGTCCATCTTGTTGACGTAGCAGATGCGGGCGACATTGTATTTGTTGGCCTGCCGCCACACGGTCTCCGATTGCGCTTCCACACCGCCCACGGCGCAGAAAATGGCTACGGCTCCATCCAATATTCTCAAAGAACGTTCGACTTCCACAGTGAAATCAACATGTCCCGGTGTGTCGATGATGTTGATTTTGAAGTCGTTCGACTGGTGTTTCCACATCACCGTTGTGGCGGCGCTGGTAATCGTGATTCCTCGTTCCTGTTCCTGCACCATCCAGTCCATGGTGGCAGTACCTTCATCTACCTCGCCGATTTTATAGTTCTTCCCGGTGTAGTAGAGAATCCGCTCCGTGGTTGTCGTCTTACCGGCATCGATATGGGCCATAATGCCAATGTTCCGGATGTTCAGCAGATCTTCAGCCATTGGGATATTCTCTTTTCAGTCAGAAACTATAGGTGAATGTCAGAAGTTATGTTACATGCGCATGTGGGCGAATGCCTTGTTGGCTTCGGCCATTCTGTGGATTTCCTCTTTCTTCTTGAAAGCGGCACCCTCGCTCTTGTACGCGGCCATGATCTCCTGGGCCAGTTTGTCGGCCATCGTCTGCTCGTGACGCTTGCGTGCGAAGGATATTAAGTTCTTCATACCTACAGATTGCTTTCTGCCCGGTTTGATCTCCTCAGGGACGGGGAGGGTGGTACCACCGACGCGCTTGCTCTTTACCTCGACGCTGGGGGTCACGTTCTCCAGGGCTTTCTTCCAAACCTCGATACCGTTTTCCTTGGTTTTCTCCTCAACGATGTCGATGGCTTTGTAGAAGATTTCGAAAGCAAGGTTTTTCTTGCCTTTCAACATGATGTTGTTGACGAATTTCGTTACCTGTTCGTCATTGTACTTCGGATCCGGAAGAATGATCCTTTTTTTTGCGTGTGAATTTCTCATTTTTCTTGTATCTTCAATAATGATTATTTACTCTTGAATCGCCAATCACGGCGTTCAATTTACGATTTTTTGGTTGAAAACAGCTTATTTCGCAGCTTTCTTGGGTCTCTTGGCACCATATTTGGAACGACCCTGGAGACGACCGTCAACACCGGCGGAGTCCAATGCACCGCGAACGATGTGATAACGAACGCCCGGAAGGTCTTTGACACGACCGCCGCGCACCAGCACGATGCTGTGCTCCTGCAGGTTGTGGCCTTCGCCCGGAATGTAGGCGTTCACCTCTTTACCGTTGGTCATTCTTACCCTCGCCACCTTACGCATGGCTGAATTGGGCTTTTTAGGAGTGGTTGTGTAAACCCTCAAGCAAACGCCGCGACGTTGCGGACAGGCATCCAATGCCCTTGACTTACTCTGTGAAGTAAGCTTTTTTCTTCCTTTTCTTACTAATTGTTGAATTGTAGGCATACAATTTGATTTGTTAAACTTTTAATTATTATAGTTTTATACCCCTAATTTTTGGGCTGGCAAAAATACACTTTTTTCTTTATTGTTCAGTAAGTCAGTGATTTTTTTTTATCCATATTGTTAATGGCAAAAAAAAACTGCCCGAAGGCAGTCTTTTTATCTTCGTCTCACTCCCGAGTTGATGGGACCGACGGGCTTCTCTTCCGGGGCGGCTTTCTTTTTGCTGGCCATATCCCGTTTGAATTTCTCATCGATATCGAAGAATTCCTGGATATGTCGGGGTGTGAGCGTGCCCTTGATTTTCTTGTAGAAACCGGATTCCAGATTGAGCAGGTTCTTGCGCAGTTCGAACTTCTGGTCGTGGAGGTAGGTCAGCTGGCTGTCGTTGAGCCTTTCAATCACCTCCTTGTTCTGGCCGACGCTGTTCAGCTTGATGCCGCGCTTGGATAAATTGGTTTTGTACGTTTCGAAGGCCTTCACCTCGCTGCGGAGGTATTGCTCGTAAGCGGTCCAGAAGACCTTGCTTTCTGCGGACGTCAGTTTGAGTTTGTTCCGCATGTTTTCCATGCGCGCCTTGACGATCTTGTTGCCGTCTTCCTTTTCTTGCGCCTGAATGCTGAAAGAGAAAGCTGCCAGCAGACAGACTAATACAAACAATCGTTTCATATCGTTTCCTTTTAGTAATTATAATAATAATCCATTTGAGCCAATTCGGAGCTGTAGTAGTCCGCCATCTGATCTTCCAACTGGTTGTCGGCGGTGGTGATGGCTGTGTCGGCCACGACTTTTCCCGGAATTTTGTCGTTGTTCATGTAGCCGATGACGACGGTGCTGCAGATGACCAGTGCCATCACGGCGGCAATGGCGGAAAGCCAAATGTTGCGCCGGCGGGCTTTGTCTTTGCGTATCACGTTCATCATTTGCCCCGGCAACTGCTCGAAATACCCTTCCGGAATGTTGTAATGCTCCTGTTTGCTTAATTGATCAAGATCTATCATCTCCATTTTTTTTGAAAAAAACAGATTCGTTGACTATATAAAAACTAAAAGGTTAAATGCTCGGAAATATTTTTTTTGATTTTTTCCGCAGCGAAGTGGTAGGAGGCCTTGAGGGCACTCTCGGAGGTGTCGAAAATCTTGGACATTTCGGCGTAGGGGGTCTCGTCGTAGTAGCGCATGGTGAACACGGCGCGCTGCTTGGGCGGCAGCTTCAAAATGGCCTCCTGCAACAACTGTTCGATCTCATTCGGGGATATGAAGTTGGTGTCGGCTTGGCTTACGACAAGGAAATCCATGTAGCTGTCGTCGGTCAGGTTGAGCAGTTTCTTCTTCTTCTCGATGAAGGAGAGAGCCTCGTTGATGCAAATCTTGGTGATCCATGTCTTCAGGGAGGAGTCGCCGCGGAACTTGTCGAGGTTGCGCCAGATTTTGATGCACACGTTCTGCGTCACGTCGTTGGCGTCCTCGTGAAGCGTCACGATGCGTCGGGCGTTATAGTAGATCACCCGCTGGTATTTTTTCAGCAGCATTTCGAATGCCTGCTCGCGGGTCTTGCTGTTCTGGAACAGCGAGAGTATGAATTCGTCGGTTGCTTCGGGCATGGCGTGTTATTTGCGTGCGATGACTTTCTTGCAGGCTTCCACGATGTGCTGTTGGTCCAGGCCGTACAGCTCCATCAGCTCGTTGGGAGTGCCGCTTTCGCCGAAACGGTCGTCCACGGCCACCATCTCCACGGGTGCGGGCTGTCGGCGGCAGAGCAGCTGGCAAACGGAATCTCCCAATCCGCCGTTCATGAGATGCTCCTCGGCGGTGACCACACAACGGGTCTTGGCCACGGAGGCCAGAATGGCATCCTCGTCCAACGGCTTGATGGTGGTGATGTCAATGACCTCGGCGGAGATGCCCTGCTCGGACAACTCGTAGGCGGCTTGCAGAGCTGGCCATACCAAATGTCCGGTGGCAATGACGGTGACATCGGTTCCCTCGTTCATTGTGATAGCCTTCCCGATGAGGAAGGGCTTGTCAGCTGGAGTGAAATTGGGCACGGAAGGACGTCCGAAACGGAGATATACAGGACCGTTGTACTCGGCGGCGGCAATCGTGGCCATCTTGGTCTGGTTGTAGTCGCAAGGGTTGATCACCACCATGTTCGGCAGCATCTTCATCAGGCCTAAATCCTCCATCATCTCGTGGGTGGCTCCGTCTTCCCCGACGGTGAGGCCGGCATGGGAGGCGCAGATTTTGACGTTGAGGTTGGAATAGGCCACCGTCATGCGGATCTGGTCATAGACACGTCCGGTGATGAATCCGGCGAAGGCACTGGCGAAAGGTACTTTACCGCTCAGGGCGAGGCCGGCACTGATGCCTACCATGTTCGCCTCGGCAATGCCCACCTGGATGAAGCGGTCGGGAAAAGCCGCTTTGAAATCACCCATCTTCACACTGCCGGTGACATCAGCCGTGAGGGCGAATACGTTGGCGTTCTGCTTGCCTGCTTCCACCAAACCGGCACCAAAGCCGGATCGGGTGTCCTTGAAATCGTTGCACTCTATTTTTTCCATTATCGTTGTGGGTTTTTGTCAAATATTTTTTGCGTGCAAAAATACGAAATTTGATAATTATGAGTTATCCAAAATAATATTTTCTTATGCGTTTATGTTTTAACGCTCTACAAGCATGCTGAAAATAAGGCTGTGTCGCCTTTTGATTTTGGCAACTTTTATGTTGTCAATCAGTTACGCTTTTTGTCAGTCGGATGGCGAATGGCGTGTGCGACATGTTGTGCCCCAAACTATGTCGTTTAAGGCCGACACACTCTCCATCCGGGCCGAGACGTTCGTGATCCATGATGTGCCTTCCTTCGCATATCGCCTCGATCCGATAGCCGCTATGGTCTATTTGCAGGATTCGGCCCTGTTGGGCAAAACACTTGTCTATCGCTATCAGACTTACACACTGGATTTCGCCAAGCCATACGCTCACAAGTCCCGCGCGCTCATTGAGTCGCCCGGCTATCGTTATCAGCCGGCCGTGGGACAGCTCCGGACGATGGCAGACTTGCAACAGGACAACCAGCTCCTTAGCAACGGGTCCATCTCACGTGGCGTTTCTGTCGGTAACCGGCAGGATCTGGTTCTTAATTCCACACTGAACTTGCAACTCTCCGGTCAACTGTCGGAGGATGTGCGGGTGGAAGCCTCCATCTCGGATAAGAATATTCCCATTCAGCCGGAGGGAAATACACAATATCTGCATGACATTAATAATATATTTATAACAATATATATTAAACATTATTTAGAAATATCTGCAGGCGATGTGTTGGCTCAGAAACCATCTTCCCGTTTTCTCTTTTTGTCGAGAAATCTGTTGGGTATGAAGGCAAAAGGGCTTTTTTCAAAAGACAGTGTGTTCCGGATGACCAGCCAGTTAGGCGGTGGCGTGACAAAGGGCTCCTACGCCCGACAATCCATAGTGCCACAGAATGGAGTACAGGGGCCCTATCGTCTGTATGGAAAGGCCAATGAAATCAATATAACGGTTGTGGCGGGTTCCGAGCGCGTGTACGTGGACGGCGTACTGTTGACACGAGGACAGGATCACGATTATGTGATGGATTACAATACGGCGGAAATCACCTTCACACCCTCCATGCTGGTCACGTCCGAGAAACGTATTGTGGTGGAATTCGAATATACCGACCGCCATTACACCCGTTACAGCCTGTTTTCCTACAACTCCATGGTCTTGGGAAAACGCCAGCGTTGGACATTGGATGTGCATTATTTCCGCGAGCAGGATTTGAAAAACCATCCTGTGCAGCCTGAACTGACCGATGCGGAGAAGATGTTCCTGTCCCGATTGGAGGGGGACACTCCGTATGCCTATTATGCGCGGTGTGATTCGGCTGCTTTTTCACCGGAACAGATTCTCTATGCCCGTCGCGACACGTTGGTGGCGGGTCAATATTATTCCGTCTATGTTTATTCCGCGTCAGAGGATGAACAACTTTATCGCCTCAGTTTCACGTATTTGGGTCCGAATAAAGGGTCATATCGGCTGCTTCGGAGTACAACCAACGGTCGTGTGTTTGGCTGGGTGGCTCCTGTGGACGGTGTGCTGCAGGGCGATTACGAGCCGGTGGTCCAATTGGCCACTCCGATGCTGACGCAAATGCTGACCGTGTCGGGGCAGTATGCGTTCCGTCCGCAGTCGTCGGCCCGTGTCGAACTGGCTCTCTCTCACAAAGATGTCAACACATTCTCCAAACAGGATAACCGCGACAATGTCGGATTTGCTATCGATATGGGCGTCCATCATCGGCAGATGCTACGCAACAGCCAGGAAAAGAAACGGTTGTGGTCGTTGGTGGCGGACTTGGATTGGCAATTCGTACACAAGAACTTCCGGGCGGTGGAACGTTTCCGTGAGGTAGAGTTCGCCCGTCAGTATAATCTGGCAGAGGACCAGTCCTTCACACATTCGGAGCAGATGCTTCATGCCGAGTTTGCTTTGGCCCACCCGACGTTTTCCACCACACACTATCGTGTCAACTGGTTCAACAGGATAGGGGATATGAATGCCCTGCGACAGGAATTGGTTTCGGATAATCATCTGAACCACTGGGTGCTCAGAACCAATACCTCATTTCTGTCCACACGGGATTCCGTGCAGCAAACTGCTTTCTGGTCCTCCCAAAACCAGATAGCCTATCGTTTTTCGAAGTTGGAGTTTGGTGTTCGGAATCTTTTGGAAAACAATATGTTCCGAACGACGGCTGCAGGGTCGTTACGTCCATCCAGTTATGCTTTTTATGAAACTATGGCCTATTTGAAGAGTGATTCTGCCGCTGTTCAATATCAGTTTTCGTATAAGAATCGGGAGGAAATGCTTCCTGTGGAAAACCGTCTTCGACTTCATACGGATATTCATGAGGCCGGTGCTTCCCTTCGAGTTGATCGCTTGAAGAACCAGCATGTTCTGTTTAAGGCCACCTATCGGAATCAGCGCCTGCGAGACTCTTTGGATAGACATGCTTCGGAACACTATTTCGTTGGAAATATCGAATATACGGGCCGTTTTTGTAAAAATGCCATTGTGTTGAATACCTATTATGAGGCTGGCAGCGGCATGGAATTGAGGAAAACGTTCACCTTCCTGAAGGTGGCAATGGGGCAGGGGACGCATATATGGATTGATTACAACGGCGATGGCTTGGAGGACATTGGGGAGTTTGAGGTGGCTGCCTTTCAGGATGAGGCAAATTATGTGAAGGTGTGGCTCGCGGGCACAGAGTATGTGAACACCTACAACAACCAGTTCACGCAGACGGTGCAGCTGCGGCCGGCGGCGGTATGGCAGCAGGCCGGCGGATTCCGTCGCTTTCTGGCCCGTTTCTCCGATGTGGCCATGCTCCGCTCGCAGTTGAAACACCAAAGGCCGAATTTCAATCCCTTTTATTCGAATCTGATGGACACAGCTTTGATGGGCAGGCAATTTACAGTCACCAACACTTTTTCTTTTAACAACAGCGCCTCTAAATTCGCTTTTGATTTCATTGTGCAGAAGTCGATGAACAAGAATCTCCTTTATTATGGTTATGAGCAAAACGGAATCTCCTCGCAGCAGGTGGTGCTGAAGAGTGCGCCGAGTGCGGAATGGTACTTGCAGGCGGGCTATCAGCATATGGTGACCGACAACCGTTCTGATTATTTGACGCAGCGGACCTATGAAATCGTTCGCCATCAGGCGGATGGAAAGGTGCGGTGCCAGTATAACAACCGCTATTTCGGAGAGTTGGACTACCAGTTTGCCGAGCAGCGGAACAGGCTCGGGATCGAGCATACGCGTTCGCATGAGGCGGGCGGCACCTTCACATTCAGGTCGCCGAAATATGGTGCGGCGGTCGCCACGGTGCGCTATGTGCTCATCTGCGGGGAGGCCGGCACGGGCAACGGTGTGTCATACGCTCTGCTCAGAGGGCTGGCGGTGGGCCATAATGCGCTTTGGGGGGTCACCTACCAGGTGCCGGTATCCGACTTCCTGCAGGTTTCGTTGCAATATGACGGACGTGCTTCGGAGGGACATCGCGTGGTGCATACCGGCAGTGTGACGGTAAAAGCCCAATTCTAAATAATAATCTGATACACAGATTAATATGCTGTTGTTAGTTTAAATGGTATATTTTTTTACTAGAAAGGGTTAAAGCAAAAGAAAATTATATTATCTTTGTCGCTTGAAAAAAAATAATGTCTAATGCGCATTGTAACTTTTTGAAAAAGTAGAGGTATAATGGGAGTTACTAATAGTAGAAGAATTTTTCGAAAAAAGTTATATATGATTGCAGGACAAACTGTTATTGTATAACAAAACGAAAAACTAATATGATAGATTGGCAGAAAAAACTCTTGGTCTTATTGCTTTTCACCGGCATGTTCGGGGCGGTGGGTTATGCGCAGGATGATGCACAATTTACCCTTTTCCCCTGGGCAACCTCCTATTATAACGCTGGTGGCATCGGTGAGCAGAACAACACGCTGTGTTTTACTGCAATCTATAACAACAAATATGTGGGGTGGAAAGATGTATATACGGTGAATGGTGCGGATTCCTCGAACAAGACAGCCCCGCAGGATTTCCTTTTCAATATGGAATCCTATCTGAAGAAGCTTCACGGCTCTGTTGGAGTGTCAGTTGTGAGCGATATTGTCGGCTTTTACAAGAATGTCGGGGTGAAACTGGGCTATGCGTACAAGTTGCGCATCGGCGGCGGCCATCTCGGCATCGGTGCCCAGGTCTCGTTGTTTAACCAGAAGATTGAAAAGTCCGGTTTCCGGCCCATAGAGACAGGCGACCCTGTGTTGGACGGTTTGGGTGAATCCACACTGGATTTGGACTTCTCCTTCGGTCTTCTCTACACCAACGACCAGTGGTATGTGGGTGCGGGCCTGACCAACATCGCCGGCGCCCTGGACAAGAACCAGACGTTGCGCGTGTCTGGCGACCGAGGCACACAGCGTTCCTCGCATTTGTACCTGCACGGCGGTTATACATGGATTATACCTGCCAACCCCAATTGGGAACTGCTTCCCCAAACGATGTTGAAAATGAGCTATTCGCGTGTGCCCAGACTGGATGAGAACGGCAATTATGCGCTTGATTCGAAGGGTAAGTACATGTCGAAGATCGGCTTCAATGTGGTGCAATGGGATGTGATGCTGCTGGCCCGTTACAACGGTGTGTTCTGGGGTGGCCTCGGCTACCGTTTGCAAGATGCCGTCTCGGTGATCTTCGGCGCACGTCCGTTCTACAATTCTTCCAATATCTATCTCAAGGGTCTGGATGCCGGTCTCTCCTACAGCTTTACGGCCAATAAACTGGGATATCGTATCAACCGCAGTTTCGGTGATATTGAGGTGATGGTCCGCTACTGTTTCGATATTTACAAGCCGGAGATTTTCTCGGGCTACGGTTCCACTCGTTCCATCTACAAGAACCAATATTAACATTTGTAAAGAAAATTAATGATAATAAATCAAATATAATCACGTTAGAAAAATCAATAAATTTTATACAAATGAAAAGGGTAGTTATTTTTCTTGCAGCAGCCTTAGTTGTGCTCTCCTCCTGTTCCAACAGTGGTGACGGACAACTTGTCGGCGTAAAGGATCGTCCGGATTTCTATGACGTGGATCCTTTCGGAATGGTCTATGTCCCGACGGGCCACTACATCATGGGTGGCGGTGATCAGGATGTGCCGTTCGCATTGACGCAGCAGTCCAAAAATGTAACCGTTGCCGCGTTCTGGATGGACGAGACGGAAATCACGAACAACGAGTACCGTCAGTTCGTGTACTGGGTTCGCGACTCCATCGCGCACGTCCTCCTCGGCGATGCCGAAATCACCGAAGCCGAGAAGTACGGCCACTATCTGAAATACAAGAGTGGCGAAAACGAGGGTGAAGTCATGGAACCCAAATTGATCAACTGGCGTGAGGAAATTCCTTGGGATTCCGACAATGAGGAGGTCCAGGCCGCACTTAGCCCGCTGTTCAACAAGGTCAACACCCGTTTCTATCATTACCGTCCCAACGTGACCAACGTTGCCATGTACAACTACGAGTACTGGTGGTATGACTATCGCAATTTCCGTGACCCGAAGGATCCTGACAATTTCGGAGCCTCCACCAAGGAGTTTGACAAGGAGGGTAACGAGTATGGCGGTCTGTACGCAAACCGTCCCAGCAGTATGGGCAACGGCTACCAGCGCTTCATCAAACACGAGGTGGTCAACATCTACCCTGACACCTTGTGCTGGGCGCACGATTTCGTCTATTCCTATAATGAGCCTATGTTGCTGAACTATTTCTCCAACCCGCAATATGATAACTATCCTGTGGTCGGAGTAAGTTGGCAACAGGCCAAGGCCTTCTCCCATTGGAGAACCCAGTTGCGCTTGTCATGGCTCTCCACCAAGGAGTATGCTAACGAGCATGAGTTCAGACTTCCCACGGAAGCGGAATGGGAATGGGCTGCCCGTGGCGGCAACAGCCTCGCCTCTTATCCGTGGGGTGGTCCCTACACCACCAACCAGAACGGCTGCTTCTTGAGCAACTTCAAACCCCAGAGAGGTAACTACATCGCTGACGACAATTTCTACCCCAGCATTGTGGCCCACTATCACCCGAACGATTGGGGCTTGTTTGACATGAGCGGCAATGTGGCAGAGTGGTGCGAGGATGCCTTCGACAAGTCGGCTACGAATTTCACCCACGACATGAACCCGGTTTATGTCTATTATGCCAAGAAGGACGATTCCCCGGCCAAGAAGAGAAAAGTGATCCGTGGCGGTTCCTGGAAGGATGTCAGCTACTACACGACCGTGTATGCTCGCACGTTCGAATATCAGGATACCTGTAAGGCCTACGTCGGGTTCCGTAATGTGCAGTCCTACATGGGCCGTCAGCGTGGCGATGGCTCCAGCAAGAATGCATCTCACGTTTATTAATAGAAAATTATTATAACAAATTCATAAATCATTAACCAAATTAAATCTATCAAAAATGAATGCTATTGAAAGATTAGTCAGAACAAACGGGTACAAAAACTTCATGGCCAAGTTGTACGGCTGGGGTGCTGCTGTTGTGATTTTGGGCGCCTTGTTCAAAATCCTCCACTGGCCGGGCGCCAACATCATGCTTATGGTGGGTATGTTTACGGAGACCATCATTTTCTTCTTCTCCGCATTCGAGCCCCTGCATGTGGAATACAATTGGGCGTTGGTATATCCTGAGCTGGCCATCGCCGAGGAACCGGCAGAGCCGAGCAAACGTGAGAAGAAGAAAATAGCCCAGGGCGCTACGCCGACCCAACAGCTTGACAAGATGCTGGAAGAGGCTAAGATCGGTCCCGAACTGATTGAGAGCTTGGCAACGGGTATGCGTAACTTGAGCGACAACGCTAAGAAGTTGGCTGGTGTTTCCGACGCCGCCGTGGCTACCGACAGTTTTGTCGGCAATATGACCAAAGCCGCTGAATCCGTCCGCAATCTGACCCTGAAATATGACAAGGCTGCCGCTGCCATCGATACCGACGGTAATGCTTCTGCCGCATACGTCGAGAGCTTGAAGAAAGCCACCACGGCTGTCAACCAGCTCACCGCTGCCTACGAGCAGACTACGACCTACAAGGCTGAAATGGACAAACTTACGAACAATATCGCTGCCCTCAGCAAGGTCTATGGCAATATGCTTGCCGCTATGGGCGTCAATCCTAACAAATAGTCCGAATCATTTAAATCACTGTTTACACTAAATCATTAACTTAATTTATTAGATATGGGTGCAACAAATTGTCCGGAGACCCCGCGACAGAAAATGATTCAGATGATGTACTTGGTCTATACCGCCATGTTGGCGTTGAACGTATCTGCGGATATTTTGAACGCTTTCATCGTGGTGGACGACACATTGGCCATTTCCACACGCAACGCCACACAACAGAATTTCGCCGACTACAACTGGTTTGAGCAGCAGAAGACCATTCTGGGTGAGGCCAAGATCCACGATGCATACGTTAACGCGCAGACCCTCAAGAAAGAAACCGCAAAAATGGTGAAATATATTGAGAACATGCGCCAAGACCTGATTTTCTACGTTGACGGTGACACGTTGGTTGAAATCAAGAACGCTGAAGGCAAGAAGGTGAAAGTTCCCTCCACGGTCTCTACAATGAAGGCAAAAGAGAACTTTGACAAGCCTACCGATTACATGATCAACAAGAAGCATGCTTACGAGCTTGCGGATAAGATTCGTGAATACAAGAAAAACATTCTTAAATTAGCGAAGGCATCCGACAGAGAAAGGCTGTCCAAAGGCCTTGGTTTGGATGTGGACCAGAAATTCACCAAGGAAGGTGCTGTGCAGACTTGGGCGGAACATAACTTCGACCATATCATTGCTGCCGCTGCCGTCACCCTTTTGAACAAGGAGGTGGGTGAGGTTCGTAATGCCGAATCCATGATGCTTACCTACTTGAAGGCTTCCATCAGTGCCGAGGACTTCAAGTTTGACCATGTGGAAGGCCGTGCCATCCCGAAATCTCAGATGGTGTTCTCCGGCGACAACTACGAAGCTGACATTATTGTGGCTGCTTACGATACGAAAGCCACACCGGAAGTCTTCTACAAGATGGGTGCTGACACGCTGACCGAAGCCGGTCTGGCTGGTGCCACCAAACTGGAGGGTGAGAACGGTGTTGTGAAACTGAAACTTGCCGCTGGCGATGTAGGTGAAAAACGCTACGCTGGTTTGATCAAGATTATGGACCCGAGTGGCCAACCGAAATATTATGGCTTCAGCGACAAGTACGCTGTGTTGAAACCGTCTGCCACGATTGCGGCTGACAAGATGAACGTGCTTTACGCCGGTATTGCCAACCCGGTGTCCGTGTCCGCTCCGGTGGATCCCGGCAAGTTGAGCATCTCGTTCCCCGGTTGTAATGTGAGCAGCCAGGGTGCCGGCAAGTTCGATGTGTCGGTTCCCGCTTCTTTGATCGGTAGGACTGTCACCGCCACGGTGTCCGCCAAGTTGGGCGAGTCCACCAAGCAACTCGGTGCCACGACTTTCCGTGTGAAGAAGGTTCCCGATCCTCGTGCCGTGCTGGGTGCCAACATCCGCGGTGGCAAACATGCCAAGGCAGAGCTTACCGCCAACCCGGTGCTTCGTGCCACGATGGGTGAGGACTTCGCCTACGACTTGAAATGGAAGGTGAACTCTTTCCGCGTCATCTTTGTGAGCAAGGGTATGGAAGACCCCGCCATGGTTTGCCAAGGTGGTGCCCTTTCTGAGGCTGTGAAGGCCAAGATCCAGAAGTCTCCCGCCAATACGGTGATCTACTTCTCGGACATCAAGGTGTCGTCTGAGGCTGGTTCCCGTACACTTGACGAATTTTCTGTTCGTATCAGATAATTTTAAAACTACTATATTATGAAAAAGTTTGGTTTGTTATTAATCGGAATTTTCGCCTTCTCGTTTGCTTTCGCACAAGATGATGAAGAAGGCAGCACCATGCAGCAGCCCATCAACCGTGCCCCGGCAGAGTTCGCCTGGGAACAGGTGGATGTGGGCGAGTTCTCGGACCCCATTCCGTATGCGCCCATTCGGCAGGCTGACGTGATGTACTATTACACCATCTGGAGAACCATCGACCTCCGGGAAAAGGTGAACCATCCGCTCTATTTCCCCACGGAAGTGCGCGGCACGTGGCGTAGCCTTGCCCAAACCATCTTCGATGCCATTGACATGGATAATCCCGACAAGACGGAGGGCGTTTTGCCTGTCTATACGGATGACATGTGCCTGGAGCCCACTCCGCGTGGAGACCTGAAAGGCAACCTGGCCATCTCCTATAATATCGATGACATTGATATTGAAACGGGTGAGGTCATTGGTACCAAACCGGTGGAGATTCCTTTCGAGCCGAAGGACATCATTTCCTACAATATCAAGGAAATATGGTATTTCGACAAGCAGACCTCCACATTCAAGACCCAGATTCTGACTCTCGAACCCATTATGGAGTATGTGCGTCCCAACACATCTTCCAATTTCGATGAAGAACAGGAGGAGAATGTGAGCGAAGCCCCGGTGAAGAAACGTATCGGTTACATTTATTACAGTGAACTGAGACCGTTCCTCGCCAAGCAGGAGGTATATAATGTGCGCAACAACGCCCAGCGTCTCTCTTTTGATGACCTGCTGACCTGGAAGCGTGAGTTTGCCTCCCTGATTTACAAGCAAGCTAATGTGTATGATCGTGAGATTCAGGAATACATTACCAATTCCCGCGACCAGCGCCTTGAATCCGAGCGGATTACCGACGAACTTCGTAGATTTGAAAGCGACCTTTGGGAATTTTAATCACACAAAAAACCAGACTTTTTTCATAGATTTCAAAACGGGTGCCAATGGTGCCCGTTTTTTATTACCTTTGCAAAAAAATATTTTATGATAGTAATAACGGGAGCGGCCGGTTTTATTGGCAGTTGTATGGTGGCCAAAATGAATGAGATGGGCCGCCGTGACATTATTATGGTGGATGACTTCTCCAAGGAGGCCAAGCGTCGGAACTGGGAGGATAAACTCTATATGGACAAGATTCACCGGAATGATTTCTTCCAGTGGGCGGAGAAGCATGTTGACGACATCGAATGGATCATCCATCTGGGTGCCCGCACGGACACAACGGAGTTTGATTATTCCGTATTTGAAGAACTGAATGTGGAATATACGCGGCGGATATGGAATCTGGCCGCCAAACGAGGCATCCCGCTCATATACGCATCCTCGGCGGCCACGTATGGCGCGGGCGAGTTGGGGTATGTGGATCAGGAGCAGTTGGCCTATCGCCTGCAGCCCCTGAATCCGTACGGTAAGTCTAAGAATGAGATAGACAAGTGGATTCTGAAGCAGCCTTCGAGTCCGCCGTATTGGTACGGGTTCAAGTTCTTCAACGTCTATGGCCCGAACGAGTACCACAAGGGGCGGATGGCATCGGTGGTGTTCCATTCGTTTCATCAGATTCAGGATACAGGGAAGGTGAAGCTCTTCCGTTCGCACCGTCCGGATTACGCGGACGGCTACCAGTTGCGCGATTTTGTGTATGTGAAGGATCTTGTGCGGGTGCTCTACTGGTTCATGAACCATCATCCGGCCAGCGGGATTTACAACCTTGGCACCGGTTTGGCGCGGCCTTTCTTGAGCTTGGCGCAATCCACTTTCGCTGCGATGGACCTGGAACCGAATATCGAATTTGTGGATATGCCGGAGGATATACGGGAAAAATATCAGTATTTCACGGAAGCGGACATGCGTAAGATGCGCAGGACGGGCTATAGGAGGCCGTTCTACTCGCTGGAAGACGGTGTCAAGTCGTATGTGCGGCGTTATCTGATCAAAGACAGGGTCTATTCGTTATCCACAAAAAGGTTTTAAATTCTTTTTTTTATGGCGCCTGTTATATCAAAGTTTTTTATATCTTTGTCTTCCCTAAAACTACAAAATTTTATTGTCGATAGTCTAATAAATTTTTGCCGATGAAAAACTATACGGATAAGGAGATTCTGCAGACCTTGAAAACGGTTTTTGGTTACGACAAGTTCAAAGGTGACCAGTTGAAGATTATTAAATCGTTGCTCAAGGGCAAGGATTGTTTCGTCATTATGCCTACTGGCGGCGGAAAGTCTTTGTGCTACCAGTTGCCGGCGCTGATGAAAGATGGCACGGCCATCATCATTTCCCCGCTGATCGCCTTGATGAAGAATCAAGTGGACGCCATCCGGAACTTCGGCACGGACATGGGGATTGCTCATTTCCTCAACTCATCGCTGACGAAAATGGAAATCAATGAGGTGAAACAGGATCTCATTTCCGGTAAGACGAAACTGCTGTATGTGGCTCCCGAGTCGCTGACGAAAGAAGAGAATGTGAAGTTCTTCCAGGATGTGAACATCTCCTTTTATGCCATCGATGAGGCACATTGTATTTCGGAATGGGGCCATGACTTCCGTCCGGAGTACCGCCGCATTCGCGCCATCATTGACAAGATAGGCAAGAAGGTGCCGGTGATTGCACTGACGGCCACGGCAACGCCCAAGGTGCAGAGCGACATCCAGAAGAACCTCGGCATGGACAAGGCGGAAATCTTCATCTCCTCGTTCAACCGGCCGAATCTGTACTATGAAATCCGGGAGAAGACCAAGGATGTGGACAAAGAAGTGGTGAAGTTCATCAAGAACCATCCCGGCAAGTCGGGCATCATTTACTGCCTGAGCCGGAAGAAAGTGGAAGAACTCGCCTCGTTCCTGCAAGTGAACAAAATCCGCGCGCTGCCGTATCATGCCGGTCTGGATTCCCGTACCCGCGTGCAGAACCAAGACGACTTCCTGATGGAAAAGGCCGACGTTATCGTGGCCACCATCGCCTTCGGTATGGGCATTGACAAACCCGATGTGCGTTTTGTCATCCACTATGATATGCCGAAAAGTCTGGAAGGATACTATCAGGAAACCGGCCGCGCCGGTCGTGACGACGGCGAGGGCCTCTGCATCGCCTTCTATGACTACAAGGATTTGCACAAATTGAAGAATTTCTCCAACAAGAAATCCGTGGCCGAACAGGAGGTGGTAAACCAGCTGCTGGCGGAGACCGCCTCGTATGCGGAATCGACCAGCTGCCGCCGCAAACATTTGCTTCACTATTTCGGCGAGAACTACGAGGAGGAGAACTGCCACAATTGCGACAACTGCAACCATCCGAAACCCAAGATGAATGCTTCGGATCTCATTGTCTTGGCAATGGAAGTGATTCAAACGGTGAAACAACAGTTCAAGGAGGATCAGATTATTGACATTCTGATTGGCAATAAAACGACTTCTATCGTTAAATTCAAGCATAACAAGCTCAAACAGTTCGGCGAAGGGCAGGATTACGACGAGAAGTTCTGGTCCAACATCATCCGCTTGGCCATCTTCGACGGGCTTATTGTGAAAGATGTGGAGAATTACGGTCTGCTTAAGATCACTCCGAAAGGGGAGAAGTATATGCTCAACCCCTATTCCATCATGACCACCAAACCGGCAAAGGAGAATGAGGAGGAGGAAGACGAAGTGATTGACAATGTGGTCGGTGGAGTGGAAGAGGCCTTTGATACGGCCCTCTTCGGTCTGTTGAAAGATTTGCGGAAGGACATATCAAAAGAGGAGAACCTGCCGCCGTTTGTGATTTTCCAGGATCCCTCGTTGGAGGATATGTGTATCCAGTATCCTACCACAATGGAGGAAATGACACACATCGCCGGTGTGGGGGTTGGCAAAGCCCAAAAGTATGGCAAACGTTTCATAGAACTTATCCGCAACTATGTGGAAGAAAATGAGATAGAACGTCCTCAAGACTTTGTGGTGAAATCCGTGGTCAAGAAATCGGCCATCAAGGTGTTCATCATCCAAAGCATCGACCGGAAGGTGAGTTTTGAGGATATCGCCATCGCCAAGGGCTTGGATATGAACGAATTGCTGAGTGAGATAGAGATGATTGTCTCGTCAGGAACCAAGATTGATATCAGTTATTATATTGACGAGGAGATTGAGGAGTACCATCAAGAAGATATTCTGGACTATTTTGCCAATGCGGAATCGGATTCGGCGGAGAAGGCGCTCGAAGTGTTGGGTGAGGATGAATACACCCTGGAAGAGATTCGTGTGATGCGTATCAAGTATCTGTCGGATGTTGGGAATTAAGAGTTTAGAGTTGAGAGATTAGAGTTTAGAGTTTTTTGAAATAAGAAATAAGAATCAAATGGAAGAGATTAGAGAAGACAATTTTTTTAATGAGAATGTCGCGCCGGATGAAGTGATGCCCGGTTTCGTGGCGGAAGAGTCAAAAGAGAAGAGTGAGCGTCAGGCGCCGGAAACACCGGAGCAGCCGGATGGTGAACCCGAGATGCGGGTGGAACCGGAAGAGCCTTGTGTAGGCAAAGATGGCACCTGTGATGCGCGTGCAAAGCGTTGTCGGTTGGGACAGTGGATATTCAATGCCCTGATGCTGGCGGCGGTGGTTGCATTGTTTGTCCTTCATTTCTGCCAAAAGCCGGAGAAGTATGCCGCACCGTTAGTGTCGGGACAGCCTGGCAACGGGGATGTGGTTTATGTGAACATCGACACCATCAACGAGAAATATGAAATGGTCTCCCTGCTGACGGACAGCATCGAGATGGAGAAGCAGCGTCAGGCGGTGGTGTTCCAGAACCGTCAGAAGGCGCTGGAGCAGAAGTTGTCCAACTACCAGAACAATATGCAGAGCGGCCAGCTTACGGCCCAGCAGGCACAGTATGCCGAGGCGTCGCTGCAACAGGAGAGCCAACGTCTGCAGAATGACTATGCCGTGGCTGTGGAGGCCTTGGAGGCCCGTTATACGGCGGCGCTGGCCCAGATTGCCGACTCGTTGAAGGCGGCTACTGCCCGCGTCAACAAGAAGTACAACGCCTCGTTTGTGTTCAGTTATGGTGCCGGCGGCCAGATGCTGTGCGCCGACCCCACCAAGGACATCACCAATGAGGTGCTGGATGAACTGAACAAACCATTTACCAAGAAACGCAAATAGAAGATTTGGGTATGCAATTGAAAGAGAAGAGGCCGAAAGGCATTTGCTGGCATTGTGTGCTGCTGGTCGTGGCGTTGCTGCTGCTGGCCGGATTGTTGGTCTATGCAGCCTTGCGCGAAAAACCGGTCCTCCAGAATGCGTTGGCGCCGGTGGACCCGGATTTGGCCGCGCTGCACGAGTTTCCCTCGATAGACTTTGCCGATTCCCTCTATTATGAAAAGACTGTGGCATCTTATGAAGGGGAGGAACCCAAAGATGTCTATTATTATGAGAAAGACAGCCTTGGAATGCCCACGACCAAGAAGGTACACGAGTCGCATTACTATCCTGGCAAGGTGCTGTTTATTGATGGGAATCTGTCGGAGGGTGCCAACCGCGATGGCCTGTGGTACGCCTATCACAAGAACGGGAATGTGCAGACGATGGCCCATTACAAGAACGGCAAGGAGGATGGGCGATATACCGTCTATTATGAGAACGGCAATGTGCGCTATACCGGTTTTTACAAGGATGGCAAAAGAGTGGGAGAGTGGAAGTTCTACGATGAGGAGGAGAAGCTGATGCATACGAAGAATTTTGACAATAAATAGTGGAGAGATTAGAGTTTAGAGATTAGAGTTGAGAGGGATTTAGGGAGTCAAGAAATTAAGAAGTTAAGAAGTTAAAGCTAATGGCTAACAGCGAATAGCCAAGCCGTAAATAAATCAAAGAATTAATAACCAAAATACATCAATTTTATGGAATTACCTTTTGCAGAAGCGTGGAAAATCAAGATGGTGGAACCCATCAAGAAATCCACAAGAGAAGAAAGAGAGAAGTGGCTTCTTGAAGCGCACAACAACATTTTCATGCTGAAGAGCGACTATGTTTACATTGACCTGTTGACGGACTCGGGTACGGGCGCGATGAGCGACCGTCAGTGGAGTGCCATGATGATGGGTGATGAGAGTTACGGTGGCGCCCGCTCGTTCTATCACATGAAGGACACCATCACGGAGCTCACCGGCTTCAAGTTCGTCATTCCTACACACCAAGGACGTGCTGCTGAGAACGTGTTGTTTAGCTATTTGGTGAAACCCGGCAACATTATCCCCGGCAACGCCCATTTCGACACCACTAAGGGACACATCGAGAGCCGCAAGGCCTTCGCTATTGACGTCACCGTTCCGGAGGCGTACGACACCCAGTTGGAGGTGCCCTTCAAGGGAAATGTCAGCTTGGAGAAGTTGGAGAAGGTGCTGAAAGAGAACCAGGGCAATGTGCCGTTCATGGTGCTTACCGTCACGAACAATACGGTTGGTGGCCAGCCGGTCAGCATGAAGAATATTCGTGAGACCTGCGAGCTTTGCCACAAATATGGCGTGCCAGTCAACATTGACAGTGCCCGTTTCATCGAGAACTGCTATTTCATCAAAACCCGTGAGGAAGGCTATGCCGACAAGACCCTGCGGGAGATTGCGTTGGAGATGTTCAGCTATGCCGACAGCATGACCATGAGCGCCAAGAAGGACGGCCTCGTGAACATGGGCGGTTTCATCGCCACCAACAAGGAGGATTGGTATGAGGGAGCCAAGCTCTTCTGCATCCCCTTCGAGGGCTTCCTGACTTATGGTGGTATGAACGGACGTGACATGGATGCTTTGGCAGTGGGTCTTAAGGAGAACATTGAGTTTGATATGGTGGAAACGCGTATCAAACAAGTTCAGTATTTGGCCGACAAGTTGGATGAATATGGCATTCCTTACCAGCGTCCCGCCGGTGGCCATGCTATCTTCGTGGATGCCGACAAGGTGCTGACGCAGATTCCCAAGGAGGAGTTCCCTGCCCAGACACTGACGTGCGAACTCTATCTGGAAGCCGGTATCCGTGCTTGCGAGATCGGCTATGTGCTCGCTGACCGCGATCCCGTGACCCGCGAGAACCGTTTCGGAGGCAACGACTTCGTGCGTCTCTGTATCCCGCGTCGTGTCTATACCAACAACCACATGGACGTGATTGCCGTCGCCCTCAAGAATGTGTATGACCGCCGCGAAACCATCACCCGCGGTCTGGAAATCACGTGGGAGGCTGCCTTGATGCGCCATTTCACCTGCCAGTTCAGAAGACTGAAATAAGAGATGATTTTATAATGGTAGGTCGGTGGGTTTCCCACCGACCTATTTTTTTTCTAAAAAACAAAAAGCATGTTGATAATTGGAGATGTCCTGGTGTCGGACGAATTGATAGACAAGTGTTTTTGCTGTGATGTGACGCTTTGCAGGGGGGCATGCTGCGTGGAGGGCGACGGTGGCGCTCCGGTGGCGGCGGATGAAGTGGCGGACTTGGACACCTATTACCCCACATTCCGGAAATATATGACGGAGGCGGGCATTGCGGCGGTAGAGGCTCTTGGGGAGACCTTTGTGGCGGAAGGGGACGCTTTCGGCACCCCGCTGATTCCGGTCACGAAGGCGTGTGCCTTCTCTTTCGAGGAGGACGGCATCACGAAATGCGCTATTGAAAAGTCTTACTTGCAGGGTGAAATTCCATTCCGGAAGCCGTTGTCCTGCTACCTCTATCCTATTCGGGTTAGCAAAGTGGGCAGGTATGTCGCGCTGAACTATCACCATTGGGACATCTGCAAAACGGCATGCGAAAAGGGCAGAGCGTTGGCCCTGCCCGTGTATAAGTTTCTAAAAGAACCGTTGATACAAGCCTTCGGAAAGGACTGGTATTGCGAGTTGGAGACGGTTATAGAATCTCGTAGCTCCGTTTGACGAACTCGCTTAGTTTTTCGCCGGTGAGGATGTTCTGTGAGAGCAGGGCCAGGTCGATCATCTGCTGCACTAACTTGGTTCGTGTGGCTTCGTCGCTCTCGTTCAGGATGCGTCCGGCTAACGGGTGGTTGCCGTTGACCACAATGTTATAATGGTTGAAATCACCGTAGAAGCTTTGTTGCCCCGACACTTTTTCCATGTCTTTGAAACGACGCATGAACTCGTTCTGCGTGATCATGACCGGCAGGTCCGTCTCGCTGAGGCTCTCCACCATGACGGTGTAGGTTTTCTCGTCCACATTTTTGGTGAAATACTCCTTCAGCGTTTTTTGCTGCTCCTCCGACAGTTTCGACGGTTGCACATCGTCTTTTTTCTCAATGAGTTTGTCGATGGTGTCGGCGTCCACGCGGGTGAAGCGCAGCTTTTCGTTTTTCTGCTCTAACATGTTAATGGCGTGCGGGTCGAGGAAGCCGTCTAATAGGAGCACGTCATAGCCTTTCTCCTTGGCCGCCTGGATGTACAAGTGTTGCTCGTCTGTGTTGGCGGCGTACAGCATGATGACGATGTCGTCCTTGTTGGTTTGCAATGCACTCACCGTGTTGCGGTATTCCTCTAAGGTGAAATATTTCCCGTCCGTGTTCTTCAGCAAGTAGAAATCCTTGATTTTGTCGTAGAATTTCTCGTCCGTGAGGGAACCGAACTGGAGGAATACTTTCAGTTCGTCCCATTTTTTCTCGAAATCCTCGCGGTTCTCTTTGAACATGGATTCCAGCTTTTCCGCCACTTTCTTGCTGATGTAGGAGGAAATTTTCTTGACATTGCCGTCGGACTGCAGATAGGAACGCGACACGTTGAGCGGGATGTCGGGCGAGTCTATGACGCCGTGCAGCAGGGTCATGAATTCGGGGATGATGCCCTCCAGCTCATCGGTGATATAGACTTGGTTGCAATAAAGTTGCACGCGGTTCTTCTTGAGGTCGAGCTGGTTTTTGACCTTTGGGAAATAGAGCACGCCCGTCAGGTTGAAGGGATAATCCACGTTCAGATGGATTTGGAACAGAGGCTCCTCCATCGACATGGGGTAGAGTTCGTGGTAGAATTTCCTGTAATCCTCGTCGGTCAGGGACGAGGGTGCCTTCTGCCAGATGGGCTCGGTGTCGTTTATGATGCGGGGCACCTGCACGGCCTCTTCCTTGGGTTCCTCTTTCTTGTCGGTGTTGTCGTTTTCCGGCTTGGGCTCGGGTTTGCGCCATTCGGTCTTGGTGCCGCAACGGATGGGGATGGGCAGGAAGCGACAGTATTTGGTCAGCAACGACACGAGTTTGTTCTCGTCTAAGAACTCCTGCGTGTCGTCGGCCACGTGCAGCACGATCTCGGTGCCGCGGTCAGCCTTGTCAATGTCCTCCAAGGTGAATGCCGGCGAGCCGTCGCAGCTCCATTTGACAGCTTTGGCATCCGAGAGGTGCGATTTTGTCAGTATATCCACGCGGTCGGCCACCATGAAGGAGGAGTAGAAGCCCAGTCCGAAATGGCCGATGATGTTGGCGGCGTCGTTGCCTTTGTATTTGGAGAGGAAGTCCTCCGCGCCGGAGAAGGCGATCTGGTTGATGTACTTGTCCACCTCCTCGGCAGTCATGCCGATGCCATGGTCGATGACGTGGATGGTCTTGTCTTCTTTGTTGACTTTCACCTCGATGGTGAGGTCGCCCAACTCGCTGTCCGTCTTGCCCATGGCCGCCAGGGTCTTTATCTTCTGTGTGGCATCCACTGCATTGGAAATCAGCTCTCTAAGGAAAATTTCATGGTCGGAATACAAGAATTTTTTGATTACCGGAAAAATGTTTTCGGTTTTGACGTTGATATTACCTGTTTGCATATTGATGATTTTTAATGATGACATAAAAACAACAAGTCAATTTGCAAACTTTGTGCCAAACAATCCAAAAAAATGTATCTTTGCAAAAAAAATAATTGGTTGCCGTTTTTGACGGTATTTAAGGATTATAACAAAAAAACTACTATGAATCTTGATTTTACATTTCAGAATCCCACCCGCATTCATTTCGGTCGCACGGCGATGTCGCATCTTTCGGAGGAAATCCGCAAATACGGGCCGAATGTCTTGCTGGTATATGGCAAAAATTCCATTAAAAAGAGTGGCTTGTATGACGAGGTGATGCGCATCCTGCACGAAAATGGCAAGTCTGTCGTGGAACTGCCTGGCATCAAGTCCAACCCCACGTATGCGCAGATGATGGAAGGGGCGCGTCTGGTGCGCGAGCATCACGCTGACCTGATCTTAGCTGTTGGCGGCGGGTCGGTAGTGGACTGCTCCAAGGGTATCTCGGCATCGGCCTACTGCGAGGGCGACCCTTGGGTGCGCTATTGGGAGAACGGCGAGCCGGTGGCCAATCCGGTGGTCCCGGTGGGCACTATCCTCACCATGACGGGCACGGCTTCCGAGATGAATGGCGGTTCCGTCATCACCCACGAGGACAAGAAACTGAAACTCGGGCGCGTCTTCCCGCTGGAAGAAATGGCCCCGAAATTCTCCATCCTGAATCCCGAATTTACCTTCAGCGTGCCTCAATACCAGATGGTTAGTGGTATATTCGACATCTTTTCACACCTTATGGAACAATATTTCTCCGGCGACGACGACTGCGTGAGCGACTATCTGCTCGAAGGCGACATGTTGGCCCTTGTCAGCGCCGCCCGCAAGGCCGTGAAGGACCCGCATGACTACGAGGCCCGCAGCAATATCATGTGGTGCGCTACCATGGGACTGAACAAGATACTGGCCCTCTCAAAGACGCAGGATTGGGAAGTGCACATGATTGAACATCAGCTGGGTGCCTACACCGACTGCGCCCATGGTATCGGTTTGGCTATTATTTCGGTGCCGTATTACCGCTATATATATAAATATGGTTTGCACCGTTTTGTGCGTTACGCCAAGAATATCTGGCATGTGGATCCGGCGGGCAAGAGTGACGAGCAGATCGCCTTGGAGGGCATCCAGGCTTTGAGCGACTTCATTGCCGAGATGGGTATTCCGCAGACGTTGCGCGAGGTGGGTGCCACGGAGGATATGCTGCCTGCCATCGCCGAGTCCACCATCAAGTGCGGCGGCTATTATGTGCCCACTACGGAGGATGTGCTGGCTATCTTGAAGGCTTGTTTTTAATATAATCGCGAATCGGATGAAAAAGATAATCAACCCCTGGGTGGGCAACACCAACGGTTACAACTGCTTCGGGTGCGACCCGAACAATCCGGTGGGCATGCACATGGAGTTTTACTGGGATGGCCAGGATGTGGTTTCGATATGGCATTCCGGCCCTAATCATGTGAGTTGGATCGATACGCTGCACGGCGGGCTGCAGGCCACATTGTTGGATGAGGTGTGCGGTTGGGTGGTCTTCTACCAGTTGCAGACATCTGGCGTGACGGCAAAGATGGAGATGCGCTACCGTAAGCCTGTCTCCACGAAGTGGCCTTACGTGGTGTTGCGCGCCCGTCTGCTGGAGCATCGCCGCACGTTAGCCACAGTGAAAGGGGAAATCTGGAGCCCCGACGGGGTGCTTTGTGCCGAATGCACTTGCACCTATTTCGTGTATCCTGGCGACAAGGCCTTGGAGATGGGCTATGAACCCGCCCTGTTGGATAATCAGGAACTTACCTTGGAGGAGGTGGTCCGTCAGGTGGTGTACAAGGATATAAGGAAGTAAACCGAAGAAAAAAGCTTGGAGAAGTCGGTGGGTGTTCTTTAAATTTGTATCTTTGTCCACATGGAAAAGAAACTGCGTCTGCCGGCTCGTACTCCGCTGATGGAACGTCCTTTCCCCGATTACACGCACGGAGAGGAGATGCTCAACATGTCCAGCCATGCTGTGGGTGCTGTGTGTGCCCTCGTGATGATGGGACTGGCGGTCTCCACGTCGCGTGCGAGCGGCTCTGCACTTAGTGTGGCGTGCGGGGTGGTCTATGTGATGACGGTCTTTGTGGCCATGCTGATGTCGGCTATCTATCACGGACTGCCCAAGGGCAGGTCCAAACAGCTGATGCGCGTGGTGGATCATTGCGACATTTTCTTCACCATAGCGGGCACCTACACACCCATCACACTGTTGGGTATCCGTACCATAAACCCCGGGTTAGGGTGGGGGATATTCGCCGCCGAGTGGGTGTTGGCCGTGGTGGGTTGCACGCTCAATGCCATCGACCTCAAGCGTTACGCCAAGTTCTCCATGGCCTGCTATCTGGGTATGGGGTGGTGCGTGATTGTGGGACTGCGACCCACCATCCTGTCCATGACCGTGCCGGGCTTTATGTGGCTCCTCGCCGGCGGTGTGGCCTTCACTATTGGCGCGGTGCTTTATCTCATTGGCAAGAAGAAACGATACCGCCACTTCATCTTCCATTTGTTCGTGGTGCTCGGCCTCCTGCTGCAGTTCGTGGCGGTATGGAAATACCTGCTGTAGATCTGGGCCGGGAGTTTTATTAACATACGGATGTTCCTCTTTTTTATGGTGTTAGTCGTTGAAATGCGATAAATGTGATACCTTTGCAAAATAATCCGTCTTCGTCCGCGAAGATACGGGCACCAAAGAATCAAATTGATAAGTATATAAATAACAATAAGGTTTAACAAAAGAACGAAAAGATGAAAAGATTAAGTTTGTTTTTAGTGGCGTTGGGCCTTGTGTGGGCTGTTAACGCGCAGGCTCCCTATCGTCACAGCATCGGCGTGACGTTGGGCAACATGGAGGCATTCTCTTACAAGACATTTTTCACCGACCACCTGGCTTTCAGCGTGGATGCTGGCTACAAGTGGACCCTTTCGCCGGCCACTTACAAGCAGAAGGGCACCTCCTTCGCTTGGCATGATGGTTTGTCCTGGGTGACGTCCATTGAAGCTAACCCCAACCTGATGTACGAGGCTTCTACGAATGCCGGCGGTTTGCACTGGTTCGTGGGCGGCGGCCTCAGCGCCGGATATGGCTGGACAAACTTCACGTATGGCGACATTCACGACTACCACTATAGAACCTTCTTCGGCAAGATGGGGGTTAACGCCATCGGCGGTATTGAGTATAAGTTCAATTTCCCGCTCACCCTCCAGGCGGATTTCCGTCCCGGTTTCGGCTTGATGTTCAATCGCGACTATAACGTGCATTACTTCGACTGGGGTGTCATGGTGGGTGCCCGCTACGCATTCTAACAGATTTGATAAATGTGTAATATCCTGAAACGCTCAAGAAATTGAGCGTTTTTTTTGCATTGATATGGCAGTTGACCCGGAAATATAACAAAGACGGGCTATTTCATCGTTTATTATTCTTGCAGTCTTCCAGTGCCGCACTCCCTGAACTTTAGATGGGTTGTCTGAAAGGCGGGTAGTGTTTTGGTGGTTCTCCTTGTGTGTTCTCTTCGTATTCGTAATGCTTGACAATGAGGTCTTTCGGAAAAGAAAGCCCTTTATCACCTTCACACTCCAAATCCTTTGAAACGGGCCTGTTGATATTGTTGATATTTTTTTTGTCTGTTAAATATGTAAATTTCTTTAAGGAAGTTTTGTTTTCACTTTTTTAAAATAACATTGGTTTAATGTTATTAATCTATTATATTTTAGATTTTTGGAAATGTTAATAAAAGTTAATGTGTTCGTTTTTGGAAAAGTGTTTCATTTTAGGAGTGGTTGTTAAATGGTTTTTGATGTTTTTGTTTGCAATCTGTTTGACTTATGTGCTTGATATATTGAAAATATGTTATTGATATACAGAAAATATATGATTGAAAAGTATATTTTTGTACCGGTTGTATATAATCGAGGTTGTGTAAATGTTGTTTTTACATTCGGTTTGGTTTGGTGGGTGGATAAGTTATATATAATCAGCTATTTATAATTGTGGGTTGTGGCGTTTGTTCTTTTTGTTCATAGAGGAGATTTTGGCGTTTTTTTGCCAAAAATCATCCGAAAATGTGCAATATATCAACATCTGTTAGTTAATAATTCG
>JAEEGG010000868.1_pt1 | contig 87014 bp, 75 predicted proteins | sample 9134161 | NCBI WGS metagenome assembly JAEEGG01 (sample SAMN16246543, study PRJNA631951) | gut metagenome | biome: gut microbiome; feature: rumen; material: CR-attached | host: Bos | place: Iran: Karaj | collected 2018-10
CCATTGCGTCTTTTGCCACCACGGCCTCGTGAGTTCTTGCGGGGTGAAGTGGTTTTATATTCCGGCCCCTCGCCCAAACCTTCGGGTAGTGGATTCTTCTGGATGTCCTTTTCCAGAAAACGTTCGATATCAGAGAAATAGCGCATATCGGCTTCTGACACAAAGGTAATGGCCACACCATCGCGCTGGGCACGAGCCGTACGACCGATACGGTGTACATAGTCCTCAGCATCGTGTGGTACATCGTAGTTGATGACCATCAGAATGTCGTCAATATCGATGCCACGGGCTACGATATCCGTAGCCACGAGAACGTCAACTTGTCCGGCTTTGAAACGATACATTACATCATCACGTTCGGCTTGTGAGAGGTCACTATGCATAGGGGCACAGTTAATCTTCATGTGTTTCAGCTCGCGAGTGATATCTTTTACCTTGTCTTTCTTGCCAGAGAAGATGATGACGCGCTGCAACTCACCTGCCTTGAACAGGTGGCGGACGATGCCTAGTTTCTGGGGTTCGTAGCAGACATAGGCAGACTGTTGAATCTTTTCTGCAGGTTTAGAAACGGCAATCTTTACCTCTGCAGGATGATCCAACAAAGTACGAGCCAACTGTTGTATCTTGTCGGGCATGGTGGCAGAGAACATAATGGTCTGATGACCTTCTGGCAACATCTTGGCAATCTGCAAAATATCATCAGAGAATCCCATGTCGAGCATGCGGTCTGCCTCGTCAAGGACAAAGAATGAAAGACGACTCAGGTCCACATGTCCCATACGGATATGAGAAAGTAGGCGACCTGGGGTTGCGATGATGACGTCGGCACCCATTTTCAGACCTTTTGTTTCTACGTCGAAACGGTTACCATCGTTACCACCATAGATAGCGACACTGCTGATGCCGTCGAGATAGTAGCCAAAACCTTGCATGGCTTGGTCAATCTGTTGAGCTAGTTCTCGAGTGGGCGACATGACAATGCAGTTGACTGCATCTTTGGGGAAACCACCATCGTCGAGCATGCTGAGGATAGGCAACAGATAGGCTGCCGTCTTTCCTGTTCCGGTCTGTGCAACACCGATAAGGTCTTGACCGTCAAGTATTTTGGGGATACACTGTTCCTGAATGGGTGTCATCTCCTCGAAGTGCATATCGTAAAGGGCATCGAGGATGTTATCGTTCAAATATGTTTCTTCAAATGTCATTTTTTAATTCGGGGCTTGTCTATAACAATAGTAAGCGATAAAGGCATATAGGATGTTCGGAATCCATGCTGCCAGGACGGGTGGCGTATCAGCATTGATGGCAAAGGTTGCGCTGACCGTCTGTAATAATATATAGGTAAACGACAGTGCCAGTCCGATGCCCAGATACATACCCATACCTCCCTTACGCTTGCGGGAGGACAGTGATACACCGATGATGGTCAAGATGAAAGAGGCAAAAGATGTCGCTATGCGTTTGTGATACTCTACCTCATATTGTACAACATTCGACGAACCGCGTTGCTGTTGTTTGGAAATATAACGTTTCAGTTCCGGAGAGGTAAAGGTCTCCTGCTGGCCTTTGGAGAAAACCAAATCCATAGGCTCCATTTGTATCAGTGTATCTATCTCATAACCGCTGGTAATCTCTTCGCGCATACCTTTCAGTGTTCGAATCTTATAGTTGCGAGCTTTCCAATGATAGCGCTCCTCGGCAATCGTATCGTACTGAATGACGTTGGCGTTCATCTGACTAACCATTTTCTTGTTCTCAAACTTATACAAGGCAAAACCATAACCGGTCTTGCGAATGTCGTCGTACTGTGAGATATAGGCTACCACACCTTTGTCAACCATCAGCTGGATGTTTGATGCCGATGTGTTCTTCTTGTTGTTCTTATAGAGCGACTCGAAATCGTGGCGTACTACGGTGCCTTTCGGAATGACATATGAGCCCAGATAGAAGTTGAGAAGAGCGATGAGTGCTGCAGAGATGAGATAGGGACGCAACAATCGCTTGAAACTCATACCGCTGGCCAACATTGCGATAATCTCTGAGTTACCCGCTAACTTGGAGGTAAAGAAGATGACGGCAATGAAAACGAACAACGGCGAGAAGAGGTTGGCAAAGTAGGGTACGAAATTGGCGTAGTAGTCGAAGACGATGGCGCGCAACGGGGCGTTATTAGAAGTAAACTTTGCCAGGTTCTCGTTGACGTCAAAGACAATGGATATCGAGATAATCAGGATGATAGAATATACATAGGTGCCAATGAACTTGTTAATGATATACCAGTCCATGCGCTTGACATAGCGGAATGGATTATACTTCTTAAGCCAAGCCATTTTCTCCCAGGGAATCTGTCTCAGCAGCTGCTGTGCTTTCCGGATAATATCTCTTAGTTTTTTTATCATCTTCTGCGTCCTAAGTTGTCGATGACACTACGTTTCCACTGTGTGAAGTCACCTTGTTCTATATGCGTGCGCGCGTCCGTGACCAATCGCAGATAGAAAGCCAGATTATGTATCGATGCTATCTGCATGGCCAATAGCTCCTGTGCCTTGAACAGGTGGTGCAGGTATGCCTTCGAGTGTATGCGGTCGATGTCACATCCATCTGGGTCGATGGGCGAGAAGTCGTCCTGCCACTTCTGATTGCGCATATTCATGGTACCCTCATAAGTGAACAGCATGGCATTACGACCGTTGCGAGTTGGCATCACGCAATCGAACATATCTACACCACGTTCGATGGCTTCCAGAATGTTTTGAGGCGTACCTACACCCATCAAGTAGCGTGGACGGTCCTTGGGAAGGATGTCGTTGACCACCTCAATCATCTCGTACATTATCTCTGTCGGTTCACCGACTGCCAGGCCACCGATACTTGCACCACCGCCATCGTTCAATTTACCCAATACGTCACAGACGTGCTTGGCAGCATCCTGACGCAAATCTTTGTAGGTGCACCCCTGTACGATGGGGAACAGCGTCTGGTTATGACCGTACAGCGGTTCTGTCTCGTTGAAGCGTTTCACGCAACGTTCCAACCATCGCTGTGTTAGCTTCAGCGAATTCTTGGCATACTGGTAGTCGCTCTGTCCCGGGGGACACTCGTCGAATGCCATCATGATGTCAGCACCGATGACACGCTCTGTGTCCATCACATTCTCAGGTGTGAAGATATGCTTCGAACCATCGATATGGCTGCGGAATTCGCAACCTTCTTCCTTCAGTTTACGGATACCTGTCAGCGAGAACACCTGGAAACCACCTGAATCGGTGAGGATGGGACGGTCCCAAGTATTAAACTTATGTAACCCACCTGCCTTGCGCAGAATGTCAAGACCTGGACGTAGGTACAAGTGGTAGGTATTGCCCAAGATGATTTGAGCCTTTATCTGTTCGCGTAGTTCGGAGAAATGTACACCTTTCACCGAACCCACCGTACCGACGGGCATGAAGATAGGAGTCTTAATCTGCCCATGGTCCGTGGTAATCAGTCCACTACGCGCACTGCTACATGGGTCGTTATGTTGTACTTCAAACGTCATTAGTCTTTTTTCTCGTCTTTTTTGTCTTCTTCAGGAATGGTGAAGTCCAACGGGTGCTCTACTATTTCGTCAGTCAGTGCGAAGTTCCATACATCCTGTACATTCTCGACATAATGGAAGGTCACCCCTTTCAAATACATGTCAGGAATCTCGTTGATGTCCTTCTCGTTCTCACGACACATCACAATATCAGTGATGCCAGCACGTTTGGCAGCCAGAATCTTCTCCTTGATGCCGCCTACGGGCAATACCTTTCCGCGCAGGGTTATCTCGCCAGTCATGGCAGTGTTCTTACGCACCTTACGCTGGGTAAGTGCCGAGGCGATAGAGGTTGCAATCGTAATGCCTGCCGACGGACCATCTTTGGGCGTAGCACCCTCAGGAACGTGGATGTGGATGTTCCAGTGGTCGAAGATGCGGTAGTCAATACCCAATTTGTCTACATGAGCCTTACAATATTCTAATGCGATGACGGCACTCTCTTTCATCACATCACCCAGATTGCCTGTCAGCGTCAGCTTACCAGATTTACCCTTCGACAACGATGTCTCAATGAAGAGAATCTCACCACCAACGCTGGTCCATGCCAATCCAGTCACCACACCAGCATAGGCGTTACCTTGATAGATATCGCGATAGAAAGGTGGCTTGCCTAACAGGTCCTCAATCTCTGGCGGAGTAATCTTCTCGTAGGGAAGTTCACCGCTTTCGGCCTTTTTGTATGCCATCTTGCGCAGCGCTTTATTGATCTGCTTCTCTAGCTGGCGGACACCACTTTCACGGGTGTACTGCTCAATAATCTTTTCGATGGCAGCCTTGTTAAAGGTCAGGTGTTTATCATTCAGACCAGTGTTCTCCTTCTCCTTTGGAATGAGGTGGCGCTTAGCAATCTCGTATTTCTCTTCCGTGATGTAACCACTGACTTCGATAATCTCCATACGGTCGAGGAGCGGACGGGGAATGGTACCCAGATTGTTAGCCGTGGCGATGAACATGACTTTTGACAGGTCATAGTCTACGTCCAAATAGTTGTCATGGAAGGCGTTGTTCTGCTCGGGGTCTAGCACCTCCAGCAATGCTGAGGCGGGATCACCGTTATGGGTATTCTGTGTCACCTTGTCAATCTCGTCGAGAATGAAGACAGGGTTCGACGAACCTGCCTTCTGAATATTCTTGATGATGCGACCCGGCATGGCACCGATATAGGTACGACGGTGACCGCGAATTTCTGCCTCGTCGTGCAGACCACCCAGGCTGACGCGAACATATTTGCGTTTTAGTGCGTCTGCTATTGACTTGCCCAACGATGTCTTACCGACACCTGGAGGACCATAAAGACAGAGAATGGGCGACTTCAGATCACCGCGCAATGATAATACGGCGATATACTCCAGGATGCGCTCCTTGACCTTTTCCATGCCATAGTGGTCGCGATCCAGAATCTTCTGTGCACGCTGTAGGTTCAAATCGTCCTTGGTATATTCTCCCCAAGGCAGATTCACCAGTGTCTGCAGATAGGTCAGTTGAACATTGAAGTCGGGCGAGTTCTGATTGACTTGGTCTAATTTCTCCAGTTCCTTATAGAAATATTTCTCGATGTCCTCTGGCCACTTCTTATTCTTCGCCTTCTCCAACAGATCCTTCTTCTCCGGCGTACTCTCGTTACCCATCTCTGCCTGCAGGTTCTTAATCTGCTGCTGCAGGAAATAGTTACGCTGTTGCTCATCAATGTCGTCACGCGTCTTGTTGCGGATATCTAACTTCAGACTCTGAAGATTTATCTCGCGATTCACGATACGCATCGTGTTAAACAGACGCTCTTTGATGCTATCAAGCTGCAAGAGGGCCATCTTCTCCTTTACGCTAAACGGCATGTTTGAACAGATGAAGTTCAGTGCCATGATGTTGTTACCCACATTCTTTATAGCGAATGATGCCTCTTCAGGTATCTCGTCGCTCATGTGAATGTACTCAGCAGCCTGATTGCGCAGGTCTTCTATGGCAGTCTTGAACTCCATGTCGTGCTTGTCGGGCTCCTCCTCAGGAGCAGCAACGACGCGTCCTATCATGTAAGGCTGGTATTTCAGCAACTCCATCAGTCGCAGACGGCCCAAACCCTGAACAATGGCGGTAATATTGCCGTTGGGAAGGGTGAGTATTTTCAATACCTTGGCAAAGACGCCCATATCGTAGAGGTCTGCACGGATGGGACTCTCCACCTCCGGGTCTCGCTGGCATACCACACCAATCAAACCGTCTTTCTTCTCGGCCTTACGAATGAGCGACATGCTCGACTCTCGTCCTATAAGGATGGGTGATACTACTCCAGGGAACAATACTAGATTGCGCACAGCCAGAATGGGCAGTGCGTCAGGCATTTCCATGTTTGTCAGATCGCTGTAGTCGCCTTCTACATCGGCAATCATCGAGAACGACCTGTTCTTGTTATCCATGTACATTGTAATTTTATCTTCCATAATGAGGTGCAAAGGTACAACATTTTCTTGAAATATCATACACACGATAAGATATTTTAATATCTTGGGTCATAATTCCGAAAAAAACATTACCTTTGCAGTCTATTATTGTGAGAATATGTTTCAATTCAAGCAGTTTGTTATAGAGCAGGAGTTGTGCGCCATGAAGGTAGGAACCGATGGCGTGCTTTTAGGAGCATGGGCACGTGGTGGTCAGTGGGTGCTGGATATCGGAACGGGGACGGGTGTTATAGCCTTGATGATGGCACAGCGATACCCTGAGGCACAGGTGACTGCAATTGATATTGACGAGGGCGCTGTCAGACAAACACTTCTGAATGTGGAAACATCACCATTTACAACTCAGGTTGTGGTTCGCCATGAGCCTGTTCAGGAACATCAAGGTGAATATGATGCGATTGTGAGTAATCCACCGTTTTTTATAGATTCCTTGGCTGCTCCAGACCTGCAGCGCAATATGGCGCGACATACCGAGACACTGTCGTATGGTCAACTGATGCAGGCGGCATACCGACTGTTGACTGATGATGGCGAGTTCTCTGTGGTAGTCCCGTTTGACTATCGCAGGAGAATGGAGGACGAAGCTATCTTTGTAGGCTTCTTTCCCAGTAGGGTATGTGGTGTCAAAACCACTGATAGAAAGCCGGTTAAGCGTTATTTGTTAGCTTTCAGGAAACATCCTTGTCAGTGTGAAGAAGAGGTGTTGACCATCGGAGATAGTCGTTATCAACAGCTAACGCAGGACTTCTATCTTAATGTGTAAGGAATCCCGTCTTGACAAACTCTGTAAATTGGTCTTGATAGCCGTTGAATACATTGATGTCCACTTCGCCTGTGATGCCGTCAACGCGACCGTCGGGACATAGTTGCCAGTAGGCCAGTTTGACGTCGGGTTTGTATTGACTATAGCGGGCTATCCAGACGTTGTATTTCTGCTTGATATCCGAGGCATTTACCATATGTCGGTTGACGAACATCTGACTGACGTAAAGGATGGGGCGCATGCCCGTGCGACGCTCCACAATCTGCATGAAGATTCGGATGCGTTTCATCAAGGCATCAGAGCCACCAATCTTCCTAATCTGAGCGTCAGTGGGTTCTACGTCAAGTACGGGTGGAAAATCGCCCTTGCGGAATAGCGTGTGGTTGACGAAATAGCGTGCCTGTAATTCTGCCGAACTCTTTAGGGAGAAGAAATGGTAGGCGCCGACATGGATGCCCTGCTTCTTAGCCTTCATATAGTCGGTCATGAAATAACGGTTGCGAACAGTGGTTCCTTCTGTGGACTTGATGTAAATAAAAGATACGGGGAATGTGTGCCCTTGCGTATCGTGGCGTTTGCCCAGTGAGGTGATGCGCAATTTAGAAAAATCAATGCCATAACGCTTGCGCCCTTTCTCATGCTGATGGCGGGAGATGTCAATTCCGTAGATTCGTTCTGTTGTATATTTTAACTTCTCTCCCAAGAACTTTCCTGTCTTCCATTCGCCAACACGCAGCTGGTGGTTGGGTGAAGAGTCAAAGGCGAAACCATGTACTTGATCGTCCTGCCAAAATCCCTCCTTGTGACAACCGTCCCATTCGTCCATGATACCTTGTCCACAAGCCTGTAAGAAAGTATCCATCTGTCCTTTGTAGATGCCTTGCTCGTCTATGCGTGTGGCATAGACTACGGTATCTGCATCCCATTGTGCGGAAACGATGCGCCCACGCCAGTCACGTGCAATGCCTTTGCCATTGAGCGCACCCACAAAGAAGTGCCCGGCCTTCCAGTATCCGCCACCAATCTTGACAGCGGTCATGGGACGGTCCTTAGCGGCAATGCGGACGGTATAGCTTGCTTTTCTTGGTTTGCAGACTCTTCTTGCTTTCTGCTTGAGCGTCTCGTTGTAGCGTGCTACGAGGTGATAGCCTTCGTCTGAGACGTTGTGTATCTTGAAATAATAACGCATCTCATCCACTTCTGCGTTGATGAGTGCCTGCTGTGTGGAGTCAATAGTTGTGTTGGCATCGTAACGTATCTCCACTTTGTCTGGGATGTGCGGTGGGGTGGTTGGGTAGTGGTTGTGAAAAGGATTGAGTGGATTGACAAGAGCCACCACTGCCATGATAAGAATATCAGCAATAGTGGCTATGGGACGTATCTTTTTCATTTTTCTTCCTCCAACCATGAGTCTAGAAGTTGACGAGCGATGGACAGTTTCTCAGGAATGTGGGGCAGGTGGTTACGGTCGAACCAGGAACCTTTAGACAACTCAGAACGCTGCAGATGTATCTTGCCGGAGTCGTAGTCGGCAGTGAAACCAACCATCAGTCCACAAGGGTAGGGCCATGGCTGGCTGCCGAAATATTTCAGGTTAGTGATGTGCAGACCTGTTTCTTCCATCACCTCACGATAGACAGCCTCCTCTAGCGTCTCGCCAGTCTCTACGAAACCTGCTACCAGGCCATAGTGGTCGTCGCGGAAGTTGTTGGCATGCACCAGCAACACCTCGTCGCCTTTACGGACCAGTACGATGACGGCAGGAGCAAGGAACGGCCAAATCTCTTTGCCACAGTGCTCACACTTCTTCGAGATAGCGGTGTCGAAGCGCATAGTGCCTCCGCAGATGCCACAGAACTTTGTGTTCTGGTCCCAATAGAGCAGTTCATGACATTTACCTGCCAGTCGGTAGTCGGCTTCTGATAGCTTATAGTAGCTCTGTCGCAATCCACACATCTCATAGCGTTTGTCACTCGTAATAGGTTGGTTGATGCGAAAGGCTTTAGCACCATCGATGTTCATCACCGTAGTCCACGGTTTAGTACTGGTTGGTGCCTCTTCAGGTATCTGATAGCCATCGTTTGTTTTCAACAAGACGAGGTCAGACTGGCAAAATACAAAGTATTTCATGAAATCGGTATAATCTCTGGTCGTTATTACTCTCCAAATATCAGTTTGCGGTCGCGTTCAATGGCAGGACGTGCCCATGCATCAGGAATGAAGCGCCAATTGTTCAGTGCTTTACCTTCCACTTTCCCTTCTCGCTCTATCTTTTGTGTCAGATAGTAACGTTGATCACGTTCGCTCATGAAAATGATGCGATTGTTGATGGAGTCAAGGGGAATGCCGGCACCCTGAGTGAGCAGTTCACCTCCTCCATTGCCTCGATAGCTGTTCATAGCCACTTTGTACCATGCTTTTTCATCGAATGGACGTCCGTCGGAGAACTGGAGAATTTTTACTTTTTGTCCATCGGGCTTGGTGACGTCAACAACATAATCGATGCCTGCTGCTGAGTCGAAGTTAAAGGTTAGGTTCTTGAATCCCCTGCGCTGTTCGTCGCCTTGAGCGCCTTCGTTAAGCATCATAATATGGTCATCAGGACTTGTCATGGTATTCACCCAGAGGTCGTAGCTTCTCTCCAGATGTTTGCGAACCTCCTCGCCAGTCATACGGAGTACGTAGATTTTGTTCTCGAAGCGGTAGAGTTTAAACATATCGCTCATGTATATTGGTCCTGCCTTGATGTCGGTGTTGAAAGTCAGGGGCGCATTGAACGAGATGTCGGCATGTGTTTCCTCTAATTGCAGCAGGTGAATCAGATCGGTGAAGGCTGCCGAGCCAAAGAATGCATCGCGTGAACGCATCGGACTTGCAAAGGTGCCTAGTTGTCGTTCCACATACTGGCTGATGGCGTCAATTTGTGGCTGGAAATGAGCAATATACTGCTTGTCGATTTCTTCGTTTCTGATATCAATGAGCTCGCCTTTCTTGCTGATAACCTTGCCGTTACGAATCTGAATGGTAGCCTGCGCTACTTTGATGGCATTGCATGAAGGATCCATGCAGAGTGTGTTGTTAATGGTGACGTTACGCTCAGTATGGTCGTGGCCGAAGAAGATGACGTCGAAGCCTTCAACAGTCTCTGCCATCTTTCTGGCAACGTCTTCCTCATAGGTCGGTGTGACGATACCGCCATCCCATCCGCTATGGAAGAGTCCGATGATGACATCGGCCTTCTCCTGTTCCTTGAGAATCTTAATCCAATGGCGAGCGGTCTTAAGCATCTCGTCGAAGCGCAGACCTGTCCACAGACTCTCATGCAGCCAGTTGGGAATGGCTGGTGTGAGCATTCCTAATATAGCCACACGAACACCTTCGCGCTCAATGATGGTGTAGGGCTTGACGTATGGCTTGTTGGTCTTGGTATCGATGATGTTGGCACCCAGCATCGGACATTTTACCTCCTTAATCCATTTGTCATAGACTGCGTGACCTGTCTCCACATCGTGGTTGCCAAAGGTTTCTGCATCGTATTGCAGGTAATTGATAACCTCAGCAGCGATGTTGGGCTCGTCGGTTTTGACATAGTTAGTATAGTAGCAAGTGGGCTGTCCCTGTAGAATGTCACCGTTGTCCAGCAGAATCAAACGGTCGCCATAGGTCTTACGTTGGCGCTTAAGGTATGTACTGACGCGTGCCATTGTTCCCTCCATAGGGCGGCGCTCTGTGAAGTTGTAGGGGAAAAAGGCCCCATGAACGTCAGAGGTTTCTACTAATCGCAGGGTCACGGTTTTACCTTGTTTAGCCATAGTTGTCATACACATGCATAGGAGTGCAAAAAGGATTGTTGCTTTTTTCATAGTGCATTATTTTTTTAGATATGTGCAAAGGTAGTGATTATTTTTGAATTCTCCAAGCTCTTAGGCACGCTTTTTGCTGTTTAATGGTTAAAAGAAAATAAAAATAGGAGGTAATATTATGGCATTCATTGACTATTACAAGATTTTAGGGGTTGACAAGACGATACCTCAGAAGGATGTGAAGAAGGCTTATTTGAAGCGTGCCAAGCAGTTTCATCCCGACCTTCATCCTGACGATCCGAAGGCTAAGGCGAAGTTTCAGGCGCTGACGGAGGCGTATGATGTTATTGGGGACCCAGAGAAACGTGCTAAATACGATAAGTATGGAGAGCAATGGAAACAGGCAGATGCTTTCGAACAGGCTGGTGGAGGCTTTGGCGGCTATCATGGAGCGCAGGGCAATCCCTTTGAGGGCTTCGACTTCTCGTCGTTTGGTGCTGGAGGTGGCGGCTTCTCATCCTTCTTCCAGGATTTGTTTGGTGGTGGTATGCATGGTGCTCAGAGTTATAAGGAAGCTCCGAAGAATACGCAGGCTACTGTAACCATTGATATGTATACCGCCTTGTTGGGTGGTGATATTATGGTGACGACAGGCACTGGTGAGCGTCTGAAATTGAAGGTGAAACCCGAAACGCAACCTGGTACCAAAGTGCGACTGCGTGGAAAGGGCAGGGGAGGTACCGACCTCATCCTGACCTATCAGGTGAAACTGCCGACTGGGTTGTCAGAGCGACAGAAGCAGCTGCTGTGCGAAATGCAGCACGCTTAATCCTTGTTTCTCGATTTTAGGAATTCCTCGGCTCTCGCCAAATCCTCAGGAGTATCGATGCCGACTGTTTCGATATTGGTCAACCCCACACGGATGCGATAGCCGTTCTGTAACCAACGTAATTGCTCCAAGCTCTCTGCTTTTTCCAGACTGCTTTGGGGCAATTTTGTTACCTCAGCCAATGCCTCGCGGCGATAAGCATAGATGCCTAAATGTTTCAGGAATGGATATTCACCAAACCACTCGTTGCGTTCCTTGCCTCTGATGTATGGAATGACACTACGGCTGAAATAGAGTGCAAAGCCGCGGTTGTCGGTTACTATCTTGGGTGAATTGGGGTTCTCAATAGCCTCCATTGTCTCAAAATGCTTGCCCAGTGTACCAATCTGTGTCGTTGGGTCGTCGAAGAGGTGCATCAATGTCTCTATTTGTGATGCCTGAATGAAAGGCTCGTCACCCTGTACGTTGATGATGACATCTGCATCAGTATTGATTTTTGTGGCGGCCTCCTCGATGCGGTCTGTGCCACTTTTATGGTCGTTGCGTGTCATGACGGCCTTACCGCCAAAGGCTTCTACGGCTTTGTAGATTCGCTCGTCATCCGTGGCGACATACGCTTCACCCAATACGGCAGTTGCCTGTTCATATACTCGCTGGATAACAGTCTTGCCGCCCAGCATGGCCAATGGTTTGCCAGGAAAGCGTGTCGACGCATATCTGGCAGGTATGATAGCAATGAATTTCATAATCAAACATGTAAATCTGCTGCAAAGATAGTGCAAATCGAGCGAAAAGCCAAATTTTTATTTGAGCTTTTCCGAGATGCAGCCTATTTTCGCTATTTTATAGCAAAGATAGTGAATATTTTTTAAAACGCTTTGCAGTCTCGCTTTTTTTTCATACCTTTGTCAAGTTTAAATGTCTATTCTTATGAAAAAACGATATATATTCCTTTCTTTTTATACTTTACTGGCACTTTCTGTGTCTGCCCAGAAGATAACCCTTGGCTCCTGTAAGATGAAGGACGGCGGGGAGTACAAAGGACAGATGATGGCAGGAAAACCGCATGGTAAAGGTACGACAACGTGGAAAGATGGTGATAGCTTTGAAGGCGAATATGTCAAGGGCAAGCGTCAGGGCTATGGCGTCTATACATTCCACGATGGCGAGAAGTACGAAGGGCAGTGGCTGCAGGACCATCAGCACGGTAAAGGAACCTTTTACTTTAATAACAATAATAAATATGTAGGTTTGTGGTATCGTGACGAACAAGAAGGTCATGGTGTCATGTACTATTATAATGGAGATGTCTATGATGGTCAGTGGAAGGTAAGCAAACGTAATGGTAAGGGTCGCTATACCTATAAGAGTGGTGCTTACTATGATGGTGAGTGGCTGAACGACCAGAAGAATGGTCGAGGAACCTTCAACTGGGGTGATGGCTCTTCCTATGAGGGACAGTGGAAAGACAATCGTCAGCATGGAAAAGGCACATTCCGCTAGGCCAATGGTGATGCCTATGTTGGTCAGTTCGTCAACGATTTACAGAATGGTAAGGGCATCTATAAGTTCCAGAATGGTGATTTCTATGATGGTGATTACGTCAATGGCGAGCGTACTGGTCAGGGCATTTTCCGCTATGCCAATGGTGATCGCTATACGGGTCAGTTCTATAAGGGCGACAAGAGCGGACAAGGTACGCTGGTGTGGAAGAACGGCAATACCTATCAAGGAGAGTGGAAAGCCGACAAACCCAATGGTCGTGGTAAGCTTACGATGAAGAATGGTGACTATTTTGAGGGACAGTTCCGCAATGGTACCATACATGGTGAGGGTATTGCCCGCTATTCTGACGGCTCCAAGTTCCGTGGCCATTTCAAGGACGGCAAACGTCATGGGCCAGCCATCGAAGAAAATAAGGAAGGTCTGCGCTTTGAGGGTACTTATTTGGAGGATCGTCGTGATGGTCGTTTCGTGGAGAAAGACCGCAACGGCAATATTACTGCTCAGGGCACCTACGTGCGAGGCAAACGTCAATTGGAAAATAACTAAATATGTTTAACTTATAACACTAAAAGACATTTATGATCATCGACACTTTAGACAATTTGGAGAAGTATGCGGCTCTTAATCCGCTGTTTCCTAAAGTAGTAGAGTTCCTGAAGAACAATGACCTCAGTAAGATGGCTGATGGTAAGTATGAAATTGAAGGCAAGGATCTCTTTGTCAATATCACTACCTCCAAGGGAAAAACTCCTGATGAGGCAGTCCTTGAGACTCACAATAAGATGATTGACATCCAGATTCCACTTACGGCTGCAGAAACCTATGGTTACACCCAGCGCAACCTGTTGCCCAATGTCGAGTATAATGCAGAGAAGGATATCACCAAGATTCCAGACCTTGCAGCTGATAGCTATGTCACCTGTCAGTTGGGTATGATGGCTATCTTCTTCCCACAGGATGGTCATGCTCCCTGCATTGCCACTGTTCCTGAATTCAAGAAGGCAATCTTTAAGATAAAAGCATAAGACTTAAATCATATAACTATGGCTACAACAAAGAAAACAACCACAGCAGCCAAGAAGGCTCCTGCAAAGAAACCCGCTGCAAAGAAGGCAGCTCCGAAGAAAAAAGTAGAAGTCCCCCAACATATAGGTTTGGTACGCGACGACTCCTGGTTGGAGCCCTTCGAACAGGCTATCCGTGGTCGACACGACCATGCTTTGTGGAAGATCGCACAGTTGACGCGTAACGGTAAGAAGACCCTGTCAGACTTTGCCAGTGGTCATCTCTATTTTGGCCTGCACAAACTTGCTAAGGGCTGGGTATTCCGCGAGTGGGCACCTAACGCCACAGAAATCTACCTGATTGGTGATTTCAACAACTGGCAGGAAGACGAAAAGTACAAGTGCAAGCGTATTGAAGGTACAGGCAATTGGGAACTGAAACTCAGTGAGAAGGCCCTCAAGCACGGACAGCTTTATAAGATGAAGGTGAAGTGGAATGGGGGAGAAGGTGAACGTATTCCCGCTTGGTGCCGTCGTGTGGTTCAGGACGACCAGACGAAGATATTCTCTGCTCAGGTATGGAATCCTGAGAAGCCTTACGAGTGGAAGAAAAAGACCTTCAAGCCCAACAAGTCTCCGCTGTTGATTTACGAGTGCCATGTGGGTATGGGTCAGGACGCCGAGAAAGTCGGCACCTACAAGGAATTCACAGAGAATGTACTGCCTCGCGTCAAGAAGGATGGCTACAACGCTATTCAGGTAATGGCTATTCAGGAGCATCCCTACTATGGATCGTTTGGCTACCATGTATCCAGCTTCTTCGCTCCCTCCAGCCGTTTTGGTACGCCTGAGGACCTGAAGGAAATGATTGATACCGCTCACAAGATGGGTATTGCCGTCATTATGGATATTGTTCACTCTCACGCTGTGAAGAACGAAGTAGAAGGTCTTGGCAATTTGGCTGGCGACCCCAACCAATTCTTCTATGCTGGTGATCGTCATGAGCATCCAGCATGGGATTCGCTGTGCTTCGACTATGGTAAGGACGACGTGCTCCACTTCCTGCTCAGTAACTGTAAGTACTGGTTGGAGGAGTTTAAGTTCGACGGTTTCCGCTTCGATGGTGTTACCTCCATGCTGTATTACTCGCACGGACTGGGCGAGGCCTTTGGTGGCTATGGTGACTATTTCAATGGTCATGAGGACGACAATGCCATCTGCTATCTGACACTGGCCAACTGTCTTATTCACGAGGTCAACAAGAACGCCATCACCATTGCTGAGGAAGTATCCGGTATGCCTGGCCTTGCTGCTAAGTTCGAGGACGGTGGCTATGGCTTCGACTATCGTATGGCGATGAACATTCCTGACTACTGGATTAAGACTATTAAAGAGGTACGCGATGAGGATATCAACGTTTGCTCTATCTTCTGGGAGGTCAAGAACCGTCGTCCTGACGAGAAAACCATCTCTTACTGCGAGTCGCACGACCAGGCGCTGGTGGGCGATAAGACCATCATCTTCCGTCTGATTGATGCCGATATGTATTGGCACTTCGCCAAGAAGGACGTCAACGACCTTGCTCAGCGCGGTATTGCCCTGCATAAGATGATTCGCCTCGTGACAGCAGGTGCCATCAATGGCGGTTACCTCAACTTCATGGGTAATGAGTTCGGTCATCCTGAGTGGATTGACTTCCCACGCGAGGGTAACGGCTGGTCGTACAAATATGCCCGTCGTCAGTGGAACCTCGTGGATAACAAGGACCTCTGCTACCACTGGCTGGGAGACTTCGACCGTAAGATGTTGGAGGTCATCAAGTCGCAGAAGAATTTCCAGGCAACACCCGTGACTGAGATTTGGCACGACGATGGTGATCAAGTGCTGTGCTACATGCGTGGTGACCTTGTCTTCGTGTTCAATTTCTCGCCCACACGTTCTTATACCGACTACGGATTCCTCGTTCCTACGGGTTCTTACGAGGTGGTGCTGAATACTGATGCCAAGGAGTTTGGAGGCAATGGCTTTGCCGACGATAGCATTACGCACCTCACCAACTACGACCCGCTGTATGTGCAGGACAAGAAGGAGTGGCTCAAGCTCTACATCCCTGCCCGTTCGGCTGTCGTATTGAAGAAAGTGTAAAAATGAAACTTTTTTAGGCAATTCTTTATCATATTACAATTAAATTATGTAATTTTGCAGCCGCAAAGACAAGAATTTAAGAATATTTATGGCACATAACATCTTCAAAGGATTAGGTATAGCGTTGATAACCCCCTTTCTAGAGGACGGGTCGGTGGACTACAAGTCACTGATCCGCCTCGTAGAGTACCAACTGAATAGCGGAGCTGACTTCTTCTGTATTCTGGCTACCACTGGTGAGACACCCACGTTGACTGCTGACGAGAAACAGAAGATAAAGGACCTCATCGTGGACTTGGTGGGTGGTCGCGTACCTATTCTTATGGGATGTGGCGGCAACAATACCGCAGCCATCGTGAAAGAATTGCAGACGGGCGACTTCCGTGGTGTCGATGGCATCCTCAGTGTTTGTCCGTATTATAACAAGCCTTCACAAGAAGGACTCTACCAGCATTTCAAGACCATTGCGGCAGCTACCCAGCTGCCCGTGGTCTTGTATAACGTTCCTGGCCGTACGGGTGTCAACATGACAGCAGCCACATCGGTACGTCTGGCTCGCGACTGTTCGAACATTGTTGCCATCAAGGAGGCTTCAGGCAATCTGGAGCAGGTTGACGAGATTATCAAGAACGGGCCACGTGGCTTCGAGGTGCTCTCTGGCGATGATGCCCTGACTTTCCCGATGGTCAGCTGTGGTGCTGTGGGAGCTATCAGCGTCATTGGCAATGCCCTGCCTCGTGAGTTCTCGAAGATGATTCGTCTGCAGATGCGTGGCGAGTATGATGGAGCCCGTAAGATTCACCATCGTTTCCAGGACCTCTTCTCGTTGCTCTTTGTCGATGGCAATCCTGCTGGTGTGAAGGCTATGCTCCACGAGATGGGCTATATTGAGAATATTCTGCGCCTGCCTTTGGTGCCAACACGTATCAGTACCCTGCAGCGCATGAGTGAAATCATGAAGGAATTGAAGATTTGATGGAAGAGTCACGCGTCATGCATGAGATTACCCCGCTGATGGGTAAGGACTCCCTCTATATTGCCGAGCGCAGGAAGAAGGAGTTTACCTATCCCATCCACAACCACGAGGTCTTCGAGTTGAACTTCGTGGAGCATGCCCCAGGTGTGCGTCGTGTGGTGGGCGACTCCAGTGAGGTGATTGGTGAGTTTGACCTGGCTATCATTACTGGTCCCGACTTGGAACATGTTTGGGAACAGAATACCTGCACGAGTGATGATATTCGTGAGATAACAGTCCATTTCTTTCTGGACCTGAGTGATAACGGTTTCCTAACGCGTAATCCATTTTTCTCCATGCGCAAGATGCTGCTGGAAGCTCGCAAGGGTTTGGCTTTCTCCATCAATGACATCATGCGTGTCTATAACCTGCTTGATACGTTGAGTTCCGTCAAGGAAGGATTCTATGCTGTTACGCAGTTCCTAACCATTCTCTACGAACTCTCCAAGAGTACGGAGATGCATACGCTGGCATCATCGAGCTATGCGAAGGTGGCTGTGGAGAGTGACTCGCGTCGTGTGCTGAAAGTAAAGAACTACATTGCCAAAAACTATACGGAGGAGATACGCCTGAATACGCTGGCCGATATTGCGGGTATGAGTCCCTCGGCCTTCAGTCGCTTCTTCAAGTCGCATACGGGACGCAACCTCAGCGACTACATTATCGAGCAGCGTCTGGGCTATGCCAGTCGCATGCTGGTGGATACATCGAACAGTATTGCGGAAATCTGCTATGCCTGTGGTTTCAATAACCTCAGCAACTTCAACCGCATCTTTAAGAAGAAGAAAGGCTGTTCGCCCTCGGAGTTCCGTGAGAACTACCACAAGACTAAAATCATTGTTTAAGAAATACGTCACACCTTTGATAACAATATGATGAGAAGAGCACTTTTGTTGGTATGCTGTTGGCTGGGAGGCTTTTTAGCCGTCCATGCTAACCTGGCTGACTCGCTGCGCCAGCGATTGCCGTCGCTGCATGGCATTGCTCGCCTGCATGCTTACGAAACGCTCTATGCTCTGAGTCAAGGGGGAAGTGACCTGCAGTACACGCTTCGCTGTCTGGATGACTATATCAACGAGTTGGACCGCCAGCACGAAAAAGACACGCTGGCGCTGGCACTTGTTGAACGTATCAGTTTCTTCTATAATTATGATATGACGGACTCCGTCTATATCTATGCCCCCAAGACACTGGATAGATTGAGGAATCTGCAAACGTGGAACAAGTACTATGAGGTATGGATGCACCTTTGCAACACCTATGTGTTCAGTGGTAAGTACAATATGGCATTGCGCGAGGTGCAAACCATGTTCGACGATGCCAAGGAACGGGATAATAAATATGGTATGGGTATTGCCTACTACATGATGGGTAATGTCTATTCCAATATGCACAATCGTCAGGAGAGCGTTTCGGCCTATCGTAAGGGCCTCGACCTGCTGCTCACTGAAGAAGACAAACCCTCCACCATTGCCGACCTGTATTCCTATCTGGGCGATGAGTTGGACGAGATGGGCGAATACGAGAAACTCAAGAAGCTGACGGAGGAATGGAAAGTCTTCCTGGATGTCTATTTTGCTGATATAGTGGTCAAGAAGAAGACTGTTAACCAATACGTGCGCAACGTGCTGGAGTCCTACTACTATGTGGCTTGTGCACAGGCTGCTCTCGGACTGAACCAACTCGATGAGGCTGAGAAGATGTTGGAAGAGGTGCATCGTCGCATCCCTTCTGAGGAAGACTATGTAGGCCAGTCGTGGCTCTACTATAAAGCCAAGCTCCACCTGTTGCGCAAGGACTACCAGATGGCGTTGATGCTGAACACGCGCCGTTACCAGTTGACGGACAACTCGGATATGGCCATGCTGGTACCTGTGCTTACCCAGCGTGGCGAGATACTGGAGGCCTTGGGACGCTATCAGGATGCCTCGTCAGTCTTCAAGAAACTGATTCAGGTGAAAGACTCCGTCAGTGGTGTGGAGACGCGCAACCAGTTGAACGAAATGAACACCATCTTCCAGGTTGACGAGTTGAAGATGGCTCAGGCGAAGGCCCAGTTCCGCAATACCTTAATAATAATAGGTATAGTCGTCGTGGCACTGGTGATATTCCTGATATTCCGCATGATTGCTGCTCGCAGACTGAAGAAGGCCCACAACGAACTGCTGCTGGCCTACGACCAGTTGGAGGAGACAACCACTGCTAAGGAGCGTATCGAGAGCGATCTTCGTATTGCACGAAATATCCAGATGGGTATGGTGCCCCACACCTTCCCAGAGCGTCCTGACCTCGACCTCTATGCGTCGATGACGCCTGCCAAGGAGGTTGGTGGTGACCTCTATGGCTACTACCTGACAGGCGACAAACTCTACTTCGCACTGGGTGATGTCAGTGGCAAGGGCGTTCCTGCCTCGCTGTTTATGGCACAGGCCACGCGTCTGTTCCGTACGCTGGCTGCCCAGGAGATGATGCCTGCCGAGATAGCCACCCGCATCAATGACGCTCTATCGGGTGAGGACAACGAGACGGGTATGTTCGTCACAATGTTCCTCGGACTGGTGGACATGAATACGGGTCATCTGGACTTCTGTAATGCAGGTCATAACCCACCCGTACTGCTGAGCGACGGTAAGGCCGAGTTCATCGAGATGGAACCCAATGCACCTATTGGCCTATGGCCAGGCTTGGACTATGTTGGCGAAGAGATTGAGACCATCATGGATAGTCCGCTGTTTGTCTATACCGATGGACTCAACGAGGCTGAGAACCGTCAGCAGGAGCAGTTCAGCGACGAGCGACTGCTGGAAATACTGCAGACCACGCATTTCGAGTCGTCACAACAGACCATCGAGATGTTGCGTGAACAAGTGGAGGCCCATCGTGATGGCGCTGAACCTAACGACGACCTTACCATGTTGTGCGTGAAGGTGCTGAAAACTGAGAATAAGAATGATAACTAAAACTGCATAGCTTATGAGAAAGGAACTGAAACTAAAAAACCAGATAGGGGAGCTGGAGCGTGTCAACCAGTTCGTCGAGGAAATCGGCGAGGAACTGGGGCTTGACATGGAGCTGCAGATGAACCTGAACCTGGTAATGGAGGAGATGGTGTCGAACGTCATCTTCTATGCGTATCCTGAAAATAAGACGGCCGACATTGAACTGGTGGCAGAGAGCGACGGCAAGGAACTGACCTTCGTGCTCAGCGACCAGGGAAAAGCGTTTGACCCCACTAAAAAAGAGGATGCTGATCCTAACGTGAACCCCATAGACCGAGAAATCGGAGGTATGGGCATCTACATCGTCAAGAACATTATGAACCAGGTAACCTACCAGCGCCTGGAAGGTAAGAATCTATTAACAATGAAAAAGGAAATTAACAATTAAAATAATTACAACTATGACACAGATTATCAAAGAAGGTGGTAAGACCATCATTAAGACAGGTGAGCGTATTGACACTATGAATGCCCCTCAGTTTGAACAAGACATCCAGCCCGCACTGCAGGACGGTGGTGTTGACTTGGAAATGGACTGCACAGACCTGAACTACATGGCTTCTTCTGGTCTGCGTATCATCCAGAAGACCATGCGTACCGTGATGCAGCAGAAGGGTCAGTTTAAGATGACCAATGTCAGCCCCGAAATCTACAAGGTTCTGGCTATGACTGGTTTCACCAAGTTTATGAAGGTTGAGAAAAAAGCAGAGTAATCGAGGCCTATGTTAATCACATTACTAGTTATATTAGCCATTGCTGCAGGTCTGGGCGTAGCACTCTATTTCCAGATGAAAGCCAGTCGCAAGCAGGCTGACGAACAGCAGAAACTGTTGCAGGACTACCAGCAGCGTGTCGATGAGCAGCAGAAGTTGCTTGAGGACTATCGTGCATTGGAGAAGAACTTCGACAATGTGGGCGAGGGCTATGAGCAGGCACTGCTGGCCTTCGACAAGATGGAGGAAGAGCAGCAGAAGAACAAGCAGCTTACCGATTCTCTACAGGCTCGTTGCGATGCCCTGCAGAAGCAGTGCGACCATCTGCAGCAGCACGCCCTGAAGTCTGGCGAGGTCATCGACCAGGCACTCGCTGGCATGCGCGACATTGCCAAGCAGACTGCCAATGCCAAGCTCTCTGCGCTGATAGGAAAGATTAGCGACATGGACGATGTGGAGGGTCAGAAGGCCATTGCCCGTACTGACAATATCCTCGTTTCGCAGGTTGCCGACGAGGCTATCGCTGCCTCAGGTATCGACAATATCAGTTATCTGAAGTTCGAGAAGCAGATTGACCCAGTGGCTGTGGCTACCATGCTCTCCACCAATCTGGTGAAGGCCGTGCGCGCGCTGACCCACCTGCTGGAGAACGCCCTGAAGTTCACCACCGAGGGTAGTGTAACCCTGAAGTGTGCTGTCGATATGGACAAGATGCAGGCCATCTATACTGTAGAGGATACGGGTGCTGGCATTGAGGAGGCTGAGCGTGAGCACGTCTTCGAGCCCTACGTCAAGCTGAACCAGTTCTTCGACGGACAGGGCATCGGACTGACGGTAGCCCGCAGCATTGCCCGTCGTCTGGATGGTGACGTCGTGCTGGACACTACCTACGAGGGCCCTGGCTCCCGTTTCATCCTGACGTTGCCCATCTAAGGATTCGACATTCTTTATCATAGAAAAGCTGGAAAAGTTGCTGTTTAAACTTTTCCGGCTTTTTCATAGATATTAGTCCGTCCCTACGGACTAACAGTCCGCTCCTTGCGGACTACGAGTCCGAAGCCTTCGGACTGGGAGTTTGCATTATTCGGACTGAGTCTTAGGCTTATTTGTAATGTAGGTTGACTACTTGGAGTCTTATTTGTAATATAGGTTGGCGCTGTGACGCGAAAAATCAAGGAATTCGAAAATGTCCCTCACATATTCACATGACCCCTCTCAGAGACCGATGTACAAAGGGCTGAGGGCACGTGAGGGATATTCATTCTCCCTCACGTCTCCCTCACTTTTTTTGAACTCGTCACTCACATTATTATATTACGGCATAATTTGTTTAACATATAATTATCATGTAATCACCCATATAATTTATCATTAATTCAACTTTCGGAAGTTAATATGATGAGAACAAAAACCATAAAAACACCACTCATGATGGCTGTGGCCTGCGGCCCAACGTCCTGTCCTTCCGGCCTTGTGCCTAAGAGCAAGCTCTTGCACAGTCCAAAAGCCCAGTACGGTTTTGTTCCAAAATCAGCCTTCATGGTGGCAAAAACATCGCCCTTCGGGCTGAAAAACCGATTTTAGTTGTGCGTTGCTTTTTTAGTGGAGCGCAGCGAAACGGGTTTTTAAGGTTTTTGTAAACAATCGAAACTTAAATCATTAATAATTAACGGAAAATTAATGGTAATTAATGTTTTAAGAAACAAATGATGGTAATTCGTGTAGCGTCGCAGACATAGAAAAAGAAGTGTTCAAGAGCCCCAAAATGTGAGTGAATGTGACCTAAAATGTGAGGGTAACGTGAGGGACATTTGTTCTCCCTCCCGTGCTTCAAACGCCCTGTACATAAGGGTTTGAGGCCTGTCATGTGAGTATGTGAGGGTAAAATTAAAATAGGCTTATCTCTCATCGAGAAACAAATAATCTCCGAATCGCTTGGTGTTTCGGATTTTTATTTCTATCTTTGCAAAGTCGTATGGTTTCGACTGTGCGACAAGACATTTTGATTTGCTCAATTCCCACTCGAACTACCACCTCGAACAAAGGAATTTTTAAGAGCGAAAAGACAACAACTCGTTGGGAGTATGCGCCATAGTGCGTAGGCTCCGATGTACGAGTTGTTAGGTTGTGGTAGACCTGAGTGGGAGTACAGAGAGTCTACGCACTTCCTATTTATAATAATGTGGATGTGGAGTGTTAGTCCCTCGAAGACAGAAAACTATGGTATTAACACTTAAAATAACATTATTATGAAGAAACTACATTTACTCAAAACTGTTTTCCTGCTATGCGCCCTAGTAGTAGGAAGTTTGAACGGATGGGCAGCCGTTGTCAGCGGAACAACGTACAATACACTTAGTACCAGCTCTTTGCCAACAGGATGGAGCGGAAGTGATGATAGCGGAACTAGCTATATAAAGCTTACGGCATCTTCTCACTATATACAAACTTCAAACTTTGCTCAAAATGGTTTTACGAATATAACACTCAGAGCTCGTAAATTTAATGGACCATCAGCAGATCAGGCATTAATTACAGTGTCATGGTATGATTCATCTACTTCTGCTGAAACAGTATTGGGAACCATCGCTCCATCAAGTACGACCTTGAGTGATTATAACATTAGTTCTCCGGCTAATCCAACAGGAAATACAACTGGATACGTAAAAATCCAATGTAAAGGTGCTAGTAGCAGCAAAGGTAGTGGTGTCTCTCAGGTTACTATAACTTACACAACCCCCTCTGCTGCCGTAGCCACTCCTACCTTCAGTATTGCTGCAGGCAGCTATACCTCTACTCAAAGTGTAGAACTGGCTTGTGAAACGGAAGGAGCTACTATCTATTACACAAAAGGCGATAATCCTGCCGATCCCACAGATGCAAGCACTGAATACACAGGTACTGCCATCACTGTTGATGCAACAACTACTATTAAGGCTATCGCCAAGAAAGGTAGTGATTATAGCAATGTAGCTACTGCCACCTATGCTATTTTAGATCATGCTGGTACAGAAGCAGACCCTTATGCCGTAGCTGATGCACGCAATGCCATCGATGTCAATTTAGGGGTTTCTGAGGTTTATGCTACAGGAATCGTGTCAGAAATTGTAACGGCTTATAATACTACATATAAGAATATCTCTTTTAACATTTCTGCCGATGGATTAACAACCAGCGCTCAGCTACAGGCCTTTCGTTGTAAAAAAGGTGAAGGTGGAAGCGCCCCTGATGTTGCAGACATTCAGGTTGGCGATGTGGTTATTGTAAAAGGTAATCTTGAAAAAAGTGGATCAACTTATAGATTTGCCCAAGATAATGTGCTGATTAGCCTTGATCATCCGACCACTCCGCTTATTATTGTTACTCCATCTTCTCTCACAGGATTTACCTATGGTGTCGGCTCTGGACCGAGTGCAGCTCAGACCTTCTCAGTTGAAGGCTCTAATCTTACTGCAAACATATCTCTTTCTTTGGGAGAATCCAATTACGAGATGTCACTCACAGAGGGGAGTGGCTATACAAACAGCCTGACACTCACTCAAACAGCTGGTGTTGTAGCTGCCACTACAATCTATGTCCGTCTCAAAGCAGGTTTGGCGGTAAATGCATCATATGAAGGAACAGTCTCACTGACATCTACTGGTGCTACTGCTAAAGCGGTTAGTCTTGCAGGTAGTGTAACACAACCGAACTTTTCTTGGAATTTGAGTACAAATTCGTACGATGCGTCTCCTACCGAGGACGAAGTTACATGGTCTGGTTCTTATGCCTCAATGAAAAATCAAAAAGGTTCTAGTTCAAGTGCTGCAAACAATTACCTAGGGGGTGATGCTAATAACCGCACCAGTACACGCTTTTATGGTAATCAAATTCTAACGATTACTCCTAAGTCTGGATATCGAATTATTAGTATTGTCTTTACGGCAACTTCAGATAGTTATGCTACTACTTTGAAAAATAGTACATGGTCTAATGCTACAGCAACAGCAAGTAGTACAACCGTAACAGTAACTCCAACAAATGGTGCCTTACCAATTTCTGCCACCGCCAGTGGCGCATGTGGGTTCACGGCAGTAAAGGTCTATTATGAAACTGCCGCTTCTGTTACTTTGACTCCAGCTAAGACTTATACCACTCTGACAAGTTCTCATGCTCTTGACTTTACTAGCGTTAGCAGTGATTTGAAGGCATATATCGCTACAGAAGTATCTGGTGTCAATGTACAGATGACACCGGTGAAAAAGGTACCTGCAGGTACTGGTTTGGTTCTGAAGGCCACAACGCCTGGCTCTGCAGTTAATGTTCCTGTATTCGATGGTACAAGTCCTGATGATGTGTCTAGCAACAAGATGGCTGGCTCTGCTACTGAGACAATAGCAATTGCAGCTAATGGCGGTTATATTCTGAGTAGCGGCATCTTCCAGCCTGCATCAGCTGGTACTTTAGCAGCAGGTAAGGCATACTTAAATATTGCTGTTAGCAGTGCTCGTGAGCTGGTAATGAACTTCGACGAAGACGAAACTACAGTCGTTGCCGATGTAAGAAGTAAGATTGCTGATGGCAGGAGTGAGTATTTCAATCTCGCTGGTCAGCGTGTTGCTCAGCCCACTAAGGGTCTCTACATTGTGAATGGTAAAAAGGTTATCCTGAAGTAATAATAATTTTTGGATAATTTTAGGTAATTTCTTTCTTAAAACAGAATAGACAATGAAAAAGACATATATAAATCCTGAAATGGAAGTTGTAAAGATGGTTATTAACCATCAGTTACTTGAAGGATCAATCACCGTAGAAACTGGTACAACACCAACAAGTCCAAGTGATTCTGATTCACGCTTCTTTGAAGATTTTGACTTCGACGAATAATCCTCTTTACCTCACAGGTGCTTTCGTGTTCCTGTGAGGTATTTAGCTCTTAGAAAAACGGAATGAGGGATGTTCCCTCGTTTTAGACAAGAAATACAGATTTCATTAGAATGAAATAAAATGTTAGTTGGGGCACAAACCACGGCACTGTGAGGTGCGCAGGGCCCCTGTATATAAATGTTAGTGAATCCTTCTTTTGGGAAGGAGATTTAAGTAAGTTTTTTCAAAACAATGCGCCCTGCTATCCGTGAGGAAGGCAGGGCGTTTTAAAGATGTAGTTATTCTAGTTTACTTGTACTGTGCCATAGGATCAGCATCGTCCTTGTGCTGCCAGTCGGTAACCAAGTAACGCTTGTCGTACTTGATGTAGGTGCCAAAGTTGGTGTAAGCCATCACGTCCAGCGAGAACTTGAAGTTGGTATCGTAGTTACCACCACCAGTGTACTTGTTGACAACATAGCACTCGTCAACGATGGTGAAGCCATTGGTCAGCTCAGAAACAACCAGGAAATTCAGGTAGCGAGAGAGAATGTCGCCCAGGTTGTCGCGATTGAACTTCCAAGAGTCATCCACAAAGAGAATCTCCACAATCTTGCGGTCCTTTGTGATGTCGTCAGCAGCACGCTTGCGGTTGTTGAACTTCTCGTCGTCCAGATACAGCTCTACGAGCTTCTTCTTCATCTCCTTGTCCTGGAAATTCTTCTCCTTGTCATAGATCCACTCTGACTTCCAAGGCTTTGCCTCTGGGTTGAAGGGGTTCTCGACAGTTACCATCTGGCCAGCCTTCCAGTTCATGACCTCAACGTTCTCAGCCTTGGTCTTTTTCTTACCCTTTATGAGTCCTGAACCAACAGCTTTTGAGGCACCCTTGAGTAATCCACCGAACTGTGCGTCAGCCACTGTGCTGAATGCAAACATGGCAATCACTGCCATCATCGAAACTTTGATTGTACGTTTCATAACATTAAATGTTTTATTATTGTTAGGTTTACAATTAAAATATTTTCGTGTGCAAAATTACTGAATAATCTGTCAAAAACCATTATTCGTCGCTTAAAATTCGTTAAATGGCAGATAATATAATCTTTATGTTACATTTCTCGTTGTGTTAATTATATATTAAATAGGTGTAAACTTCACCATAATTCCCTTTTTTTTTGTAATTTTGCAGCGATTTATAGATTATTTAGTCATTAAAAAACTCAACTATATGCTTATGGAACGTAAACTAACCATTAGAGAAACTCTGTGTGTGCGCTGGCTTTTCAGCCTTATCACTATGTTACTGGTGTCTGTAGGGATGCAGGCAGAAGACTATGACCTGTGGGTTGCTGGTGTGCAAGTAACTGATGAGAATGCTAGTAATATCACTGGCACTAACATTACCGGTACCGTGTCGTTCAATAATAGTACGAACACGCTGACACTGAACAATGCGACAGTAAACGGAATTGTGACTTCCACTATTGATAATCTGAAGATTAATCTCGTTGGCGTATCTGTTTTTAATGTGGAAACAAACACGAGTACCGATACTTATCTGTTTAATTATACGGGTTCCAATTCGAATGCTACACTGACTTATACTGCAGAGAATCTTGGTGCTACAGTGCAGGGTATAGGTACAACTAACAATTACAACCTTGAGCCTGATAATTATTCATCTAGTAACGTTCATTTTGATTACGACGGTGCTTGGAAAACTTATTTTAGTAATAGGAATGATTTGTGCTTCTGCGAGGTGACTAAGCCATATCTTTGGGTTGTTGATTGTGAAATTAACGATGCAAATAAGAACGATGTAGGTATAGAAGGTGTCACTTTTGACTTAGCGAACAACAAAGTAACCTTTACTGATTACCATCATGATAATTATTCAGATAATCCTGATTACTTGATTAAAAGTAATCTTTCTAACTTGAGAGTAGAAGTTACAGGCAGTTCAAGTTATGCTTACTTGAACACTCAAAAAAAGAATAGTAAAATAGTAAGTAGGGGCTTCTATTATACTGGTGCCAGTGGTGAAACTAGTTCTCTGAATGTTGTGATTGCAGATGGCGCTTCACTCAGACTTTGTTGGTCGGGTGAGACTGCTACGACGGATTGGCTTGTTGAAGGCTTTACGCAGACTAATATTGCTACGGATGCTTCAAATGTGGAGAATGGTACTCCATTTGCACAAGCAGGAACTCCCTATAGTTATCAGATATCAATCTTCAACGTAGAGTCTTATGATTTGCGGGTAGCAGACGTTAATGTCAACTCCGTGAATGCTAACAGAATTCTAACTTATGGAGATGGCTATGTCAGTTTTGATGCAGAGACAAATACGCTGACTCTTGACGACTATTTTGAACAGAATGATCTCGGTGGAGATACTTTTATTCTGAACGGAATTGGTAATTTGACGATTAATTTAGCAGGCAATACAACATTAAGGGGTTATGCAAAGTTCTTGAAAAAGAGTGGGGTAGAAACGGGTAACTATTCTGCAACGTTCAAACCCAATACAAGTAATCCCGGTAGTCTGACTTTCTATCCAGCTGATATTGATGCTTGGTGTGAAGGTCATACGATAGAGTGTATTAGTGGTTTGACCTTGAGTAATGGCAATGATGATTATGATTATATTGACATCTCTTCAGCAGATGCTCTTCTGATAGTTGGTAGTATTCCTGTGGATGGTAGTAATGCAGGGGATATCCTAGGTGACGGAAAGCTTTCATTTAATGCAGATAACAATACCTTGACACTGAATGGTGCTACACTTACTGGTGCTATCTATTGGAAATCTAGCGCCCCTCTTACGATAGCATTGAAAGGTGAAAATAGTATCACCTGTACAAATGGTTCATATGCTATTCAATCTATTGCAGCAACAACTGCTCCCGGTCTCTCTTTTGTCAAGGCAAGTGACGCAACGGATGTAAAACTGACGTTGAGTGTATTTAAAGAGATGGAGGATGCAATCAGCGGATTCAATCCTATAACTCATGCAGACATGTTTATGATGGCTTCTAGCAGTGAGACAATGTGTACAACAGTTGTTTCTAATAAGACGTTTGGTGGAGATGGAACAGAGGAGAATCCTTTCCTTATCAAAACTGCAGATGACCTGAAGTTATTCGCAAGTTACTATAATACTGGATATTTTAACCGTAACTCCCATGTACAACTCTATAATGATATTAACTGTGAGAATCAGACGGGCTTTACAACGATAGCAGGCAATAGTGATGGTACATTCTGTGGCGTATTCGACGGTAACCAAAAGACTATCAGTAATTTGACAATGACTGGTATGGGGCTCTTCGGATATGTAGAAAAGGATGAAGATTATGTAGGAACCATCAAGGATTTGACATTAAGCAATTACAATATTACGGGTAATGATTATGCCACAGGTGGAATTGTAGCGACACTGTCTGGCGGTGCAGTCGTTTCCAATTGTACTGTCACAAACAGCACGATTGCTTGTGCTAATAATCAGTATAATCCAGAAGTTGGCGGTATTGTAGCCCGTCTGTATGGCTCGACCGTTACAGGATGTACTGTCAATAATGTTAAGGTGAAGGCAGAAACTAGCTATACAGGAGGTTCCGGGGCCGCAAGCTATGTAGGTGGTATTGTCGGAAATGCCTCAGAGGGAACTATCGAGTCCTGTGTTGTCATGAATGGTTCAAAGATAACCAATTATTATGCTGACGAATCTGCAGGGCTGAATGCTGGTGCCATCGTTGGAAATCAATATAAAACGACGCTCTCGGAGAACTATTACTATTATGACGTGAATGTTGAGAAGCTTAATGGAACAGATGTTACCAACAAAATCGTCAAGTCGAATTATGAGCAGCGTGGTGTTGGAGGACAAACCTACAATGAGCAAACAGAGCAATATGAGGATAACCCAGACATCTTTGAAGACAACGGTGCCGTGATGTACACTCAAACGGTGACGCTGCCGGCAGAGACACTGCAGGCGACAGCGACAGTGACAGGTGAGGAGAATACTTATTATTCTACTACTGTGATCAGCGACGCCTTAGCTTATACCGTGGCTCCAGGACAGACAGTGACGCTGAACGCCAATCCCGCTAACGGCTATGCCATTGGCTCGCTAACCGCTAAGCACACAACTACGAGTGCTGCGATAATCACAACACCGACGGATCTCGGGGATGGTATCATGCAGTATACGTTTACAATGCCTGATGCACCGGTGACAGTTACTGTGACAACAGTGGCAGCATACGGTATATCTGTTGCTGGCGTTGCTGTAACGGAACTGAACGCTGGAAATGTGTTGGGCGACGACAAAGTGAGCTACAATGCACAGACTCATACGCTGACGTTGAACAATGCGACGATAGGTAACGATGGCTCTGGTCCTGAGCCGATGGAGGTTTGTGGTATCGACTATAGTGAGACTGCCGACCTGACCATCAGCTTGAAGGGAACGAATACGATTTATGGTATGGGAGGTTGTGGAGCTATTCGCTATAATGGCGGAGAACAGACTCATCCTAAACTGATATTTACGAAGGGTGACAACCAGAAATGTTCGCTGCAGTTGAATACTTCTTCTGACTATGAAAGAACGGCTATCTCTGGAGGCTTTAGTGAGATTCAGGGTGTCTGGGGTGTTGGCGCTATAGACAACGGTCTGGCAATCATTGCTGAAAAGGAGGTGAAGTATGATTCTGAAGATGGATTGACGATAGAGAAAGTGGTCAATTATACAGTCAACTATATACCTCTCTCTTCTACTCTGATTGCTTCATACTACGGACTGACTATTAGCGGTGTTCCTGTATATGAGGACAATAAGGAGAGTATCACGGGTGAAGGTATTTACGGCAATGGTACAGCCTCTTTTGACCCGACAACGAATACGCTGACGCTGAATAATGTCAATCTTAATCCAGACTATGCCCAGAACGATGGAGATCTGCGAGTTAGCATCGTTACTTCACTCGCTCAACTGAACATCAACTTGGTTGGCGAGAGTCAGATTTACGCTATCAAGGCTACCAATGAGGATTGTCAACTGACCTTCCAGTCGGCAGAAACGAATCGTGGTGCTGCCAAACTGAACTTCTGGTATAATGCCGAGCCATACTATATTGGCTTTGGAGAAAACAAAGTGATATACGATGATGGGCTTTGTCTGCGTGAAAGTTGGAGTAATAGCTCGTTCCCGAAGATTGTGGCTCTCGACGTTCCAAAGGTAGTCACAGAGGAGAAGGAGCGTGGACTGTATTATCCTGACCACGAATTTACGTTCTCTATGGAAGAGGAGATAGAAGGTTTCGATATTTACTATGCCAATATGTTGGGTGGCGACCCCGTGAAGACCACGAATGGTAAGTTTACGCTTACAGAAGATAGGTACGTGATTCGCACTTATCCTATCTATCCTGGTATGGATACTGATCCAGGTAGGAATAGCCAGTTCGCTTCTGAGATATATGCAAAAGTGATAGCAAAACCGACTTTCTCAAAAGAGACTGGTACATACAATGAAGGCTTTACACTAACACTGCAGAATGTTCCTGAACAGGATGCAAGAGAGGAGTGGGCAGACAGTGAGCCTGAGAATATCATGGTGCCACAGGTATGGTACTACTTGGATGATAACAAGAATGACTCTATACGCTATGATGCGACGAAAGGTATTTCTGTAACAGAGTCATGCAAGGTTTCGGTCTATGTCATTGATGTTGACTCTGCCAAAAAACTGAAGAGTACTCCCGTTGAGGCTCAGTATGTTATTCGTCAGAATGCAGGTCTGGCTTATACACAGAATAATGAGCCAGTGGAGGTTGCAGAATATACTATTGGAGGATCGAACAACGCAGCACTGCCAACATTGCAGAATGAAAACAAGTTGACTGTGACATACACCAGCTCTAAGGAGACTGTGGCAACGGTCAATGGAGAGGGTGTTGTTACGCCTGTTGGAGTGGGAGAGACCACAATTACTGCTGCATCTGCACAGACGGAAACATTGCAGGCTGGTGAGGCATCGTACACACTGAAGGTCTATAAGGACTTGAATCACGAGAGCATCACTGTTTCTGTTGCTAATGCTACTTATACGGGTTCTGAAGTAGAGCCTGATGTAACAGTAAAGGATGGTACAACGGATGTCACAGAATACTTCACATTCTCTTATAGTGACAACGTCCAGGTTGGCACCAACGCCAAGGTGACAATCGTACCCAATAATAATCTGGAGGTGAACTTCTATGTAGGTAGCAGAACGGAGACATTTGCTATTGATAACCGCACGTTGGAGGTTGGCAAGGATGTGAACTTTGCCAGTGGACAGAAGTGGGCTTCGTTCTATATGACGACAGAAAATCTGGAACTGCCTGATGGCGTGATGGCATATATCGTGACAGGAGTTGCGAATAGCGCTGTTAGTGTGAAGGCTATCAACTATGTTCCGAAGAATGTGCCTGTACTGATAGAGAACGAGTCGATGACAACGACTGATAATGCGAGTGCTGAGGGTAACCTGTTACAGGGAACGACTGAGAGTACTGCTGTGAGTGGTATCGAGGGTAATGTCTATGTGCTCTATAATGGTGGCTTCACGCGTGCTACGAGTGGGGCGATACCTGCTGGACGTGCTTACTTGGTGCTGGAACAGAATGCTGGTGCACGACTGAGCATCTTCGAGGATGATGCGACAGGTATTGGTTCTGTGGCTAATAGCCAACAGCTAAAGGGCAACGAACAGTATTACGACTTGCAAGGTCGTAAGGTCGAGTCGCACGCTAAGAAGGGCTTGTATATCAAGAATGGACGTAAGGTTGTGGTTAAATAATGATAGGAGGATAAGAATATGAGATATATCGTAAATAAATTCGTATTAACTGTTGTTATGCTGTTGTCTGCCACAATGATGTGGGCAGCAGACGAAGTGACTGAGGATGTAACTATCGTCAAGAAACTGAATGGTACGACGAATAGTGGTGCAGGTACAGTGACATCGGCTATCAGCAATGGTAAGTGTACACTGACGGTAACGCCTGCTAGTGGCAACTATATTACTGTCGATTATATTACTGCCGAGCGTGTTGTATCGGGTGGGGTAGCACAGGCTCCTCGTCGTCGTGCTGTAGGTATGGATAACAATATCGTGGTGTCGCCAGTGTCTTCATCTGCTGATCCCAGTGGTGAGACAAAATATACGTTCGACATGCCTGGTGCAGACTATAAGGTAGAGGTAGTCGCTAACTTCCAGAGCCGTACCAGCATCAGTGGGGCAACCATTACGTTGACACAGACGACGTTTACGTATGATGGCGAGGCGAAAACTCCTGCCATTCAGAGTGTCGTCGTTGGTGGTAAGACGCTAGCAACGAACGATTATTCTTTTGAATATAGTAACAATATCAATGTCGGTAAGGCAACAGTCTCTCTGACAGGTCAGCGCACCTATATGGGCTCTGCCACTGCCGAGTTTACCATCTCTGCTGCTTCTGCCGTTATTACTAAGGCCCCTGCTGCTATTGAGAACTTGACCTATACTGGTCAGGCTCAGACGCTGATTACTGCAGGTGAAGCCACTGGTGGTGAGCTGCAATACAAATTAGGTACGGATGGTACTTACGGAACAACGCTTCCTGCAGCTACTGATGCTGGCACCTATACTGTCTATTATAAGGTTGTTGGTGACGATAACCACAGTGATGTTGCTGAGGCCTCTGTTGAGGTAACGATAGCCAAGGCAGCGATTACTCCAACTGTAACCTTGCAGGGTTGGGCATATGGTAATGACGCCAATACCCCAGTCGTTGAAGGCAACCTTGGCAAAGGTACTGAGACCTTCACCTATGCCGTTAAGGGAAGCGCCACCTTCGCTGAGGCTGTTCCCAGTACTGTTGGCGAATACGTCGTTAAGGTGACGATAGCAGAGACAGCGAATTATCTGGGTGCTGAGGCTACTGCCGAGTTTAAGATCTCTTCTTCCGCTTCAGTGCTTACGAAGACACCCGCTGCTATTGCGAACTTGACCTATACTGGTCAGGCCCAGATGCTGGTTACTGCTGGTGAAGCTACAGGTGGCGAGCTGCAATACAAATTAGGTACAGATGGTACTTACGGCACTACTGTTCCTGCAGCTACTGATGCTGGCTCCTATACTGTCTATTATAAGGTTGTTGGTGACGATAACCACAGCGATATTGCTGAGGCCTCTGTGGAAGTGACTATCGCCAAGGCAGCGATTACTCCTACTGTAACCTTGCAGGGTTGGGCGTATGGTGCTGACGCCAACACCCCAGTAGTGGAGGGTAACCTTGGTAAGGGTGCTGAGACCTTCACCTATGCCGTCAAGGGAAGCGCCACCTTCGCTGAGGCTGTTCCCAGTACTGTTGGTGAATATGTTGTTAAGGTGACGATAGCAGAGACTGCGAATTATCTGGGCGCTGAGGCTACTGCCGAGTTTAAGATCTCTTCTTCCGCTTCAGTACTTACGAAGGCCCCAGTTGCTATTGAGAATTTGACTTATACTGGTCAGGCTCAGACGCTGGTTACCGCTGGTGAAGCCACTGGTGGCGAACTGCAATACAAATTAGGTACGGATGGTACTTATGGCACGACGCTTCCTGCAGGTACTGATGCCGGTACCTATACTGTTTATTACAAGGTTGTTGGTGATGCCAACCACAGCGATGTTGCCGAGGCTTCTGTTGAGGTGACTATCGCCAAGGCAGCGATTACTCCTACTGTAACCTTGCAGGGTTGGGCATATGGTGCTGACGCCAATACCCCAGTAGTGGAGGGTAACCTTGGTAAGGGTGCTGAGACCTTCACCTATGCTGTCAAGGGAAGCACCACCTTCGCTGAGGCTGTTCCCAGTACTGTTGGCGAATATGTCGTTAAGGTGACGATAGCAGAGACAGCGAATTATCTGGGTGCTGAGGCTACTGCTGAGTTTAAGATATCTTCTTCTGCTTCAGTACTTACGAAGGCCCCAGTTGCTATTGAGAATTTGACTTATACTGGTCAGGCTCAGACTTTGGTTACCGCTGGTGAAGCCACTGGTGGCGAACTGCAATACAAATTAGGTACAGATGGTACTTACGGCACTACTGTTCCTGCAGGTACTGATGCCGGCACCTATACCGTCTATTACAAGGTTGTTGGTGACGACAACCATAGTGATGTTGCCGAAGCTTCTGTTGAGGTAACCATTGCTAAGGCCGCTATCACTCCTACTGTAACCTTGCAGGGCTGGGATTATCGAGATACTCCAAATACTCCTGTTGTTGAGGGCAATCTGGGCAATGGTCAAGTAACCTTCACCTATAAGGCAGCGGATAGCGATATTTTCACCACCACCGTTCCTTCTACTCCAGGAACTTATACCGTTAAGGCAACGATTGCTGAGACTGCAAACTATCTGGCAGGCTTAGCCACTGCCGACTTTACCATTGAAACTGTTTGGTTGGTGGTGAACGATATTAAGGTTACTAATGAGAATCGTCTTGACATTCTTAAAGATGGTGGAACAGTAACGTTTAACGGTAGAAACCAGTTGACGCTGACCAAGGCTGAAATCAATGGTAATATTCTATCATATATTGACAAGCTAATCATCTATCTGAAAGAAGATAACAAGATAAATGGCACAATCCTTGGTGAGCAGGCAGAACTGGTATTTACCACAGAAGGTAACAGTCCTGGTAAATTGGAACTGAAGAGTGATAAGATTGTCATTGATGGTTTTAAGACAATAGTCTATGAACAGAACCTTACGATGCTTGCAGGTTCGCCAGACTCCCCACAGATGACGATAGGTACACCAGTGAAACCTATTGCTGACGAGAAAGAACCAGAGAATAAAATTGATCTGGGTGATACGGGTGGTGAAGACGACTTAAGTAATATCATTATCAATGAGGTGCTTTACACCCTTGACTCTGGTAATGATGATGGTATCAATCCAGAAGAGAAGAGCGTGGTGTTAGGTTCTACGATGGTTGATGATGATATCAACGACGTTATTGACAATTACACACCTGGTACTGATGAGTTTGCTGAACACTTCTCTGGTGTGACATTCATGGTTCCTGCAGGTACGGGTGAGATCATCGTTGTTGCCAAGACGGGTGAGGATGGTATACTGCATGTAAAGATTGGTTCTGCGGATCCTAAAGTATTCACTGGCATTCTTGAGTATACTGAGTTAAGAATCCCCTATGCTTGTCAACAGGCCACTTATGTATATATCTATAATGCCAGTCCTGCCGTTGAAACAGCCGAGTCTGGCGACCATCGTGCTGGTAAGAAGACAACAGTAACGGTGGGTCTGTCGAGCGTAGGTGTCAATGCATCGGGTGTGCAGTCATCAAATAATGACGGTAATGTTAATGCAGGCTCCATAGTTCTAAAAGATGATGATATCATCTATGACAGGGAGAGCGGTACAGTGATAGCAACCAATAGTGAGGTAACCTCTATTGTGGATGAATCATTCTCCGCCTTCCCGTTCCTGAAGTATATTGACCTGCGTAATACGCAGATTACGGGCGTTCATATTAGTCGTAAAGAAGGTCCTTTCAAAGGCGTGTCTAAGAACACATTTATCTATATGCCAATAGGTAACACCACAAATGAACCGAATGTCATTATTGGCAATGTCTGCGAGAAGATATTACTTGATGGCGATATGACTGAGGACGAATCGTTCGGACTCTCTGACAATTTCACTGCCAGTGCTATCGACTTTAACCGATTATTCATGAAGGATGAGGTGTCGACACTCTATCTTCCATTCCCCATCAGTCAAGCAGCCAAGAAATTCTTCGGTACGTTCTATACTGTCAAGAAGGTGGTTGATGGAAAGGTTGTCGTGAAGGAGGTTGAGGGTGAAATCAAGGCTCATACGCCATATCTCTTCAAGGCAGCAGCCGATGGTACGAAGTTGTTTAATCATGATGTCATCGAGATGAGTATGCCTGAGCAGTCTGCTGGCGCACGTCGCGCTGAAAGTACTGGTAAACTGGTAGGCTGCTATGACTTCTACAATGGCGAGGGTAAGACAGAGGTGTTCATCCTTGTGCCGAATGATAATCCGGAGATGATTTCTTTCGAGCGCATTCATGCTGGTGGCTTCATCAAACCCTTCCAAGCCTATCTGCTGAGTGATGCTGAAGGTACCACACTGGGTGTGACAGACAAGGAAGAGGCTACAGGCATCAAGACGATTGCCAATGGTCAACAGCAAACACCTAATAGCCAGTATTACGACTTGCAAGGTCGTAGAATAACTAATGGCCATCAGCCAACAGCTAAAGGCATATATATTACTAACGGACAGAAAACGGTAATCCGCTAATGCCCATGACAGAAGAATTATTAGAACAACTGAATCAAGGACAACGTGAGGCCGTCACTTATTGTGATGGTCCACAGTTGGTTATAGCGGGTGCAGGCTCTGGTAAGACCCGTGTGTTGACGTATAAGATAGCTTATCTGTTGGCCAATCATGCTTATCATCCATGGAACATATTGGCGCTGACCTTTACCAATAAGGCTGCTCGCGAGATGAAGGAACGTATTGGTCGATTGGTGGGACTAGAGCAGGCGCGTTATCTGCAGATGGGTACATTCCACTCTGTCTTTGCGCGCATACTCCGTGCGGAAGCAGAGAGAATTGGCTTCAACAGTAATTTCACCATCTACGACCAGTCTGACTCGCGTTCACTCGTGAAGAGCATCATTAAGGAAATGCAGCTTGATGACAAGACGTATAAACCCGCCAGCGTGGCTGACCGCATCTCAATGGCTAAGAACCACTTGCTGTTACCGCAGCAGTATATGGTGAGCTCGTGGGCTGCCGACGATGCACAGAAGAAACATCCGCAGATAGGTAATATATATAATAGGTACGTAGAGCGCTGTCGTCAGGCTAACGCTATGGACTTCGACGACCTGTTGGTACAAACCTTCTTGTTGTTTAAGAATCATGAGGACATCCGTCAGAAATATGTGGAACGTTTCCGTTATGTGCTTGTTGATGAGTATCAGGATACCAACTATGCTCAACAGGAGATTGTCTTGCAGTTGACCTGCGGGCACGGACGTGTCTGTGTTGTAGGTGATGATGCGCAGAGTATCTATAGTTTCCGTGGTGCCAACATTGACAATATACTCAATTTCCAGAAGCAGTATGAGGGTTCGCGCCTCTTTAAGTTGGAACAGAACTATCGTTCTACACAACTCATTGTGAAGGCTGCTAACAGTTTGATACGCAAGAACGAACGTCAGATACACAAGGAGGTGTTCAGTGAGAATGAAGAGGGGGAACGACTGACCTTGAAACCTGCTTATAGTGATAGGGAAGAAGCGATTATCGTGTGTAACGATATCAAACGAATCCGTCGTCAGGACCAGGCTCTGTATAGCGATTTCGCCATCCTCTATCGTACTAACGCACAGAGCCGTTCCTTTGAGGAACAGATGCGCAAAGACGGTATCCCATATCGTATCTATGGTGGTTTGAGCTTCTACCAGCGCAAGGAAATAAAGGATGTCATTGCCTATTTTCGTGTGGTCTCTAATCCCAATGACGAGGAGGCCCTACGTCGTATTATCAACTATCCCACTCGTGGCATTGGTGATACGACAGTGGCTAAGATAGCGGAAACTGCTAATCTGCATCATGTCAGCCTGTGGAGTGTCATTCAGCAGCCTATCGTCTTTGATTTGAATCTCTCTAAAGGAACGCTGAACAAGATAGATGCTTTCAAACAATTGATTGAGAGTTGGACAGCACGTATCGGTCAGGAAGATGCTTATGCATTGGGACACTCCATCATTATGGAGAGTGGTATCAGCAAGGATATCTATGGCTCTAATAATCCTGAGGACTTGTCGCGCCAAGAAAACCTAGAAGAGTTCTTAAGTGGTATGCAGGACTTTGTGGAGAGCCGCAAGGAGGAAGATCGTGGTGACGAGATAGCGCTTAGCGATTTCTTGCAGGAGGTGGCATTGCTGACGGATCTTGACAGTGAGGGTGATGAGGATCAGCCAAAGGTGACACTGATGACCGTTCATGCTGCAAAGGGTCTGGAGTTTCCCACTGTATTTGTCGTGGGATTGGAAGAGAATATCTTCCCGTCGCCAATGTGTACGGGTTCGATGCGAGAATTGGAAGAGGAACGCCGACTGCTTTATGTGGCTATCACCCGTGCTGAGAAACACTGCATTCTGACCTGTGCGCAGAATCGCTTCCGTTATGGTAAGATGGAGTATGATACGCCCAGTCGCTTTATCAAGGATATAGACCCGCGCCTGCTAAAGGTAGAAGGGGGTGCTGGGATTGCAGGTTTGCCAAACTCTAGTCATTCTAGTAGCTCTAGTAGTTCTAGTCATTCTAGTAGGACTAGTTATACAAGTAGTTCTAGCTGGACAAACCGAAGCAATTCACAGAATCCACGTCCAGTGGCTACGCAGTTTATTGCTGACGTGAAGCCACGTTTGATACCTGTACGCAGAGAAACTCCTGCACCACAGTCTGCTATTGGTAATATTGGTCTGAAGGAGGGTAATCTGATTGAACATCAGCGCTTTGGTATCGGAACGGTCATCAAGATAGAGGGCAGTGGCGAGAATACCAAGGCAACGGTGAACTTCAAGAACGCAGGCACCAAGCAGCTCCTGCTGAAGTTCGCGAAATATACGATAATTGGGTAGGGCAGGTTAAAACAGCTAACCTGATGGAAACTATAAAGCCTCGTCTTCCGGATGTTCCAGAAGGCGAGACTTTATTTTGGGTAGATGCTTCTTCTTGCGGAGGTAGGCTGCTTTGCGAGCCTCATACTCCTCGAAGTGTTTCTCTAAGAAGTTGTCTGCCATGATGTTCTTCCTGTAGCAAGCTACTTGTTGACATTATAGATGACACTCATACGGACAGGGGCATGCTTGTTTTTCGCACCACCCACTAGGCGTACGCTGTTGACATTCATCTCGTTGGCAATACCTGATGATGCTGTCGAAGCCGTTGTAGAACTGGTCTCTACCTCAACAGGGATGAGTACGGCTTTGTTCCAGTTCTCTGATTTACCCTTACGTGTATACATACGGTTTATCAGATAAGAGAGGTTGTTGAAACTATAGGTCTTTTGCGAAGAATTATAGGTTGCCAGATAGGAGGCAATATTGTCTGGTGTGCCGTTGTTTTCAAAGAAAGAACGTAGACTGTCGAGCTCAATGAGCAGCAATCTCGTAGGCTCTTCAAGGATTACCTCAGAGGTGTTACTACGAGATCTCATACGGGTAAAGGTAACCTTCGCTGACGTGATGGTATCGTTCTCGTGACCTTTTTTGATCTCGTCAATAGGCAGTGTGATTTCTGTATAGATTCCAGCTGGTGTCTTCAAGTAAGTACAAGTATCGGTAGCCACCAACTTGTCGATACCTGACTGATCGTAACTGACATGTGTGGCCTTGAGAACCTCATCAGTAGAGTTTAGTGAGCAGGTCGTATTGTATGTGACATCGTTCAACTTATAGCGATAGTACATGTTCAGCTGAGTGAAAGCCACCTCAATGATGTTTCCTTGTCCGTCAGCTGATTTGACGTAGAAGCCAGGGCATATGTTGCGCGTAAAAGTGTTGAAGTTCTTGAAGTTGTTGGCGTTCTCGTAGAACTTGCGCATAATATAGGTACCGTAGTTATTATACTTTTTGCCGTCCTTGTCGATGTACTCTTTGTTGAGGGGTACCTTGACATAGGCAAAGTATTTACCTGTACGATAGACGTTGCGCATACTGTCACTGAGCGTCAGGTCACTGGTAGTATAGACCTTGTCGCTTCTGACTGCTCCCTTGTCAGTACGTATGATGCCTGCTGCTTCTGGATCGAAGTCGGTATAGATGGCGTCGGTACTTTTCATGGGGGTGTTGAGCTCCATCAGTGAGAGTTTCATCGCTGTCAGCGAGTCACCCTGAAAGGTGTTAATTAAGACGTGTACGTAACATGAGTCAACGATGGGCTGATTATTGTCATCTCGACCGACAATGGTCTCGCTGCTCTTAAAAAGAGTGCTTGCCTCAGACTCCAGGATGGAGAACTGCGTAGTGTAGTCGCACTTAATATACGTGCCAGTCTCAGGGTCTTTAATGCGTCCTAAGTATGAATAGGCATTGCGCGACAACACTGCACCAGACGCTATTGAGCGGGTGGAGATATCAAAGGTGTCTGTCTCTGTGGTGAATTTGTCGGCTGAGCTGGTCAGCGAATAGCCCAATGTTGATGTGTCTTCACTACACGACGAGATTGCTGCTATGAGTAGCGCAATCCCGACCATTATCCAATTTTTCATTTCTTTTCCTAAACTTATATCTTTTCGTAAAAATCCTCGTATGCACTATAGAAGTCCTCTCCCGGATATTCAAGGGTGGGGATGTTGTTGGACTTGGCATATTTCAGAAGTTCAGCATCGACATCTTGATGTGCTGCGATGACACCGTCGCTATAATCGATGGCCATCTTGCTCAACTCGTCGAAGTCGAAGGTGTCGTTGTATTTCTTCAGCACTTCGACATCGGCCTCGCGGAACTCTACACACTTCTTGAAGTTATTGCCAAAGTCAGCGGTGATGGTCTTGGGGAAGAGTGACGTCACCACCTTGGTATTGGCAAATGATGGCTCCTCATGATAGGCGGTCTTGATATAGAGAGGCACTACGGCACTCATCCATCCCTGTACGTGGATGATATCAGGTACCCAACGTAACTTCTTGACGGTTTCCAGCACGCCACGTGCGAAGAAGATGGCACGCTCACCATTGTCAGCGTAGTCGTTGCCATTTTCGTCCTGCTCCATCTTGCGTTTCGAGAAATAGTCTTCATTATCAATGAAGTACACCTGTATGCGAGTACCCACAATGGTAGCCACCTTGATGATCAGGGGATGATCGGTATCGTCAATTATCAGGTTCATACCTGACAGACGAATAACCTCATGAAGCTGTCCGCGGCGCTCGTTGATGATGCCCCATTTTGGCATAAACGTGCGTATTTCGTGTCCAGCATCCTGCATTGCCTGTGGCAGTGCCTTACCCATCAGCGAGAGGTTGCTGTCGGGAACATAAGGAACGATCTCCTGATTGATGAATAGAATCTTCTTTGCCATATGGTACGATTTTATCTTTGCAAAGATACGAAAAATAACTCACAAAAACGCAAAAATGTGCATGTTTTTGATTTTTTAGCCTTGTTTTTGGCATATTTTTACGATATTTTTTTCTTATTTGGTAAAAATGTTGTTATTTTGCACTCGATTTTGTACACTATCAGTTTAGAATGAAAGTTTTTAATAAGATTGTAGACCTTCAGAACCAGTTGTTTGAAGATCGCAAACAAGGAAAAGAAATAGGTCTTGTGCCTACGATGGGAGCACTGCATGAAGGACACGCCTCACTGGTGCGTCGCAGTGTGAAGGAAAATGGGATAACGGTTGTGTCGGTATTTGTTAATCCGACCCAGTTTAATGACAAGAATGACCTGAAGAACTACCCCCGCACGTTGGATGCTGACTGCAAACTGTTGGAGGAGTGTGGTGCAGACTATGTGCTGGCACCTAGCGTAGAGGAGATGTATCCTACGCCTGATACCCGCCAGTTTGAGTATCCTCCAGTATCTACCGTCATGGAAGGCGCTCATCGTCCTGGTCACTTTAATGGTGTCTGTCAGGTGGTTAGTCGTCTGTTCTATATTGTCAAGCCTCATCGCGCTTACTTTGGCGAGAAAGACTGGCAGCAGATCGCTGTTGTGAAGGCGATGGTTCGCCATCTGCAACTGCCTGTCCAGATTGTCGAGTGTGACATTATTCGTGATGCTGACGGCTTGGCTCGCAGTAGCCGTAACACGTTGCTTTCTAAGGACGAACGTGCAATTGCTCCAACCATCTATAAGGCACTGAAAGACAGTCTGAAGTATGCTAAAACTCATACTGTTCAGGAGACGCACGATAAGGTCGTCAGCGAGATCAATGCTGTTGATGGTTTGGATGTTGAGTACTTCTCTATTGTTGACGGCAATACACTACAAGATATTGAGAATTGGGACGATACGCCTTACGTTGTTGGTTGCATCACCGTATATTGTGGTAAGACCCCGATTCGTCTTATTGACCACATAAAGTATAAAGCCGTATGATGATAGAAGTTCTGAAATCAAAGATACATTGCGCCACTGTTACGGAGGCAAATCTGAACTATATGGGTAGCATCACCATCGATGAAGACTTGATGGATGCTGCTAACCTTATTGCAGGTGAGAAGGTGCAGATTGTTGACAACAACAATGGTGAACGTTTCGAGACCTATATAATAAAAGGTGAGCGTGGCTCAGGCTGTATCTGTCTGAATGGTGCTGCTGCCCGTAAGGTGCAGGTGGGCGATGTGTGTATCATCATCTCCTATGCTATGATGGATTTTGAGGAGGCGAAGACCTTCACCCCTAACGTAGTCTTCCCCAAGGAAGGCAACAAGTTGTAAGTCGTTTTAATTGATATAATAAACAAGCCGCCCAGAAAGAACTGAGCGGCTTATATATTGGCTGTTAACCATTAGCGATTGGCTATTGGCTTACTCGATTACTACGAGAGGATCGTCTTCCATGACGCTCTGTCCTGGCTTTACCAAGATGGCGGCAATCTTACCGTCTTTCTCCGACTCAATGTTGTTTGCCATCTTCATAGCCTCCAGCACGAGCAGGGTGTCGCCTGCCTTCACCTCGTCGCCAACAGCCACCTCGATAGAGGTGATGACGCCAGGCAGCGGAGCCTTGACAGCGTTGTTGGTGTTGACGTTGGCGTTTGAAGCAGACTCTTCGGAAGCGCTAGCTTCATTTGCTGCGGCAGGTTTGCCGAGTACGGGCTTCTTCTTCTCAGGTTCAGCCTCAGGTTCCCATTCTACCTTGTATTCTTCACCATTCACGGTGACGGTAGCAATGGTTCCCTCTATGTCGCCAATGGCTACCTCGTACTGGTTGCCATTGATGGTGTACTTATATTCTTTCTTCATGATAATTACGTTTTAAGGGTGAGCGGTCATTGTCTGGGCATAGCCGTTCCACTGAGTCTGCTTCTCACAGATAGTGATGATGCCTGGCTCCTTGTCGTGGACATTGTTGCCCTTGAATTCATAGAGCGCCATAGCAATGGCTGCATAAACTTCGTTACTCATAATTTTCAATTTTCAATTATCAACTAGCGAATGCGCCATTACATAGGAATGTTTCCATGTTTCTTAGCAGGCAGAGCATCACGCTTGGTAGCCAGCTGAGCCAGTGCACGACAGATGCGGAAACGTGTGTTGCGTGGCTCGATGACGTCGTCGATGTAGCCATACTTAGCAGCCTGATAAGGATTAGCGAAGAGGTCGTTGTACTCTTCCTCCTTCTCGGCGATGAATGCCTTCACGTCCTCACCAGCTTCCTTCTTAGCCTTGGCCTCCTTAGCATAGAGCACTGCGGCAGCACCTGATGCACCCATAACGGCGATCTCGGCTGATGGCCATGCGTAGTTGAGGTCAGTGTGCAACTGCTTAGAACCCATCACGATGTGTGAACCACCGTAAGACTTACGCAGAGTAACAGTAATCTTGGGCACGGTAGCCTCACCATAAGCATAGAGCAGCTGAGCTCCGTGCAGGATGACAGCATTGTACTCCTGACCTGTACCTGGCAGGAATCCGGGCACGTCGACGAGCGACACGATAGGAATATTGAAGGCGTCGCAGAAACGAACAAAACGTGCTCCCTTACGAGAAGCATTCACGTCGAGCACACCAGCATAGCAAGATGGCTGGTTAGCTACGATACCAACACTTTGACCATTGAATCGGGCGAAACCTACGATGATGTTCTTAGCGAACTTAGGCTGTACCTCGAAGAACTCGTTATCGTCAGTTATAGCCGAGATAACCTTGTACATGTCGTATGCCTCGTTGGGATTCTCAGGAATAATCTCGTTCAGAGAATCTTCCAAACGGTCGATGGGGTCTGTGCACTTCTTACGTGGAGCCAGTTCCATATTATTAGAGGGAATGTATGAGAGCAGCGTCTTCAGCATCTCAACAGCCTCTTCCTCAGTCTTAGCGGTAAAGTGAGTAACACCCGACTTAGAAGCGTGGACAGAGGCACCACCCAGATGCTCCTGGTCAATATCCTCACCAGTAACGGTCTTTACCACCTTCGGACCAGTCAGGAACATATAAGAGGTTCCTTCCATCATCAGCGTGAAGTCGGTGAGGGCAGGGGAGTAAACAGCACCACCTGCACAGGGACCGAAGATACCAGAAATCTGAGGAATAACACCTGAAGCAAGAATATTGCGCTCGAAAATCTCAGCATAGCCTGCCAAAGCATTAATACCTTCCTGAATACGAGCACCACCCGAGTCGTTGATACCAATGACGGGAGCCCCCATCTTCATAGCCATATCCATCACCTTACAAATCTTCTGGCTCATGGTTTCAGAGAGAGAACCAGCATGTACGGTAAAGTCCTGTGCAAAGATAAATACCAGACGTCCATCGATAGTACCAGAACCTGCTACTACACCATCGCCCAAGAACTGCTTCTTTTCCATGCCAAAGTTATGGCAGCGGTGCTCCTTAAACATGTCGTACTCTTCGAACGAACCTTTGTCAAGCAGCATCTCAACACGCTCGCGAGCTGTGTATTTACCCTTGTCATGCTGCTTCTGTATGGCTTTCTCGCCACCACCGAGACGTGCTTGTTCACGCTTCTCGATGAGTTGTTTGATCTTTTCTAATTGCTTGCTCATTGTTTTATTTCAATATTTCAATTCTTTAATTCTACAATTAATTACTCGGGATGTTCACACAGCTCTGTGAGGACACCTGCAGTAGATTTTGGATGAAGAAAAGCGATGTTCAGTCCTTCAGCACCCTTACGAGGAGCCTGATCAATCAGACGAACGCCCTTCTCGCTAACTTCAGCAAGTGCATTGGCAACACCATCCTCAATGCAGAATGCAACGTGGTGCACACCTTTGTTGCCTTTGTCAATCCACTTCTGAATAGTGCTTTCAGGTGATGTGGGCTCCAACAGTTCCAACTTAACCTCGCCACAGCGCAGGAATGCAGTCTTTACTTTCTGGTCTTCCACTACTTCTGTTGCATAACACTCTAAGCCCAATACTTCTGTAAAGAATGGCAGACTTTCTTCAATGCTTTGAACAGCAATGCCCAAATGCTCGATGTGAGAAATCTTCATAATATCATTATTTAAATTAGAAATTGTAGTGCAAAGGTAGTCATTTCTTTGGATATAACGAAGAAACCACCTCCTTTTTTAGTATTTCTTATAAAAAAAAGGAGATTGCCACATTTAATTGCAGCAATCTCTCTATTTAAAGTTTGTTTTAGAGCTTGTTGTTACTTAAAGAACTGTTGGATATCAAATACTTTATCTTCAACGACATGATTATACCAATCTGTGTGACCAGTCACATCACTTGCCCATTCTAAGAATTCTTCATAAGCAATGGTGATTCTCACACCTTCCAATGGGTATTCAAAATCGAAAGGCATAATGATTGCTGTAGGAGCCTCTCCCTGACGAGCTACTCTGATTTCCTCGCCTGTTGTTTGGTTTACAATATAAATTTGAGACAAGAACTGGGGAATGGTCATACCTTCTGGTAATTCGTAACGCCCCATTAATGGAGTCATATTTTTAACTATTGTATTGACAAATCGATCTGAACCAATTTCTTTTTCAACTCCAAACAGCGCATGAACTTCGTCTTCGTCTAGTTGCCATCCTTTTTTATATGTTGCATTAATACCTTTAATCTTTACATTGTCCATACCACCACAAGCAACCAAACTTAATTCAACGATGTTCCCAGAGATACGTTTACAACGTATCACAACATCGTTCATGTCGTAGTCAGCAGATACTGAACGGTCTTCGAAAAGTAGGGTGTATGAAGCACCTGGTATTTCATTAAGGTCATAGAGATAGTTGTTCTCAATACCATTGCTCCTTTCTTCTGTTCCATCTGGAGCCTCGGTGAGAACATCATTGTCATAACCGCCTAGCTCAATGATGACATCGCTGAATTGAGTGTCAGCACCTTCCTCAAAAGTGAGATAGGTCTTGCCGTTGGCTGTAAATGTAGCCATACGGGGTGAGTTCGACTTCATACCGTATTTATTCACTGCAGTCTTAAACTGACCATAGGTGTTTATTTCTGTGTTCAGTTCACCATATCCGTACAAGCAGCCACGCTTATCATTTCCCATTTCTTCGGTTTTTTTACCATTATCTTTTCTTATCAAGAAGCCGATACGGTAGCCTTCAGGGATGATAGCTGAGATTGATTCATGTGGTTTCTCAATATATACAGAAGAGAAGTATTTAAGCGGCAAATCAAAGTCGGTAATGGCTTCAGCTGGATAGCTATATTCCTCGAAAGTCCATTCTCTATATTGGTTAGTAGAACTTTTATTACCTATTCCCAGCATTTTACCTGCGTCAGATTTCAAACATTTTCCCTGATTAAATGTGTATAAATAAACTTTGGTTCTACTTTCTGTTGGATTAATTTTGCTGTCGGTTATATAGAAAGTATATTTATCTAGAAGCGTTTCGTTGATGTCCTTAATCTCAGGACGTCCGTTGTTACACCAAAGGAACTTCTTTGATCCAATATTGTAGAACATAAAGGTGCCATCGTTGTGGTTTTCAAAAATCTGCCAGAGCTGTTCCTCAACGTTTTCGGTATAGGCACCCTTCAAATCGTCTTCTGATCCACCATTAGTAATATAATGGTAGGCTCCATCAGAATAGTTGTAGATTCGATAGAATTTTCCATTTGTGGTGTAGCCATATCTATTCAGTGTAGGCAGAATTTCGGTTGGTTCTTCTGCGAACTCTGAGGCATTGCCATAGAAGGGTAGTAGATACTCATGCAGTCTGCGGAAGTTCACGTCTGATGCATTTACTGCGATATTAGAAGCCTCGCTGAATGCCTTTCTCTCATCATTCAAGTCTATAGCCTTGAATTTTGGTAACGTTTTGATATAGTCAGCCTCTGAAGTTCCTGCAGGAATATCTTCTGTTCTGTAATAATAGTAATAAATGTCGCACCAATAGGCTTCGGTTGAAGCCAACTGAACAGGGCATAGCGTGAGAGGTGCTTTGCCATTGCTCTGCAGATGGTTGCCGTATAACTTAACGACACTAGTCTCGTTAATTAATTGAAGATTGTTTTTAGGATTATTGTTGTCATATCGACCGAGTGAAGCATCGAATATGTTATTAAGGGTTATTGTGTCCTCATCGGAAAAAGGTGTTGCGTCTCTATAGATTGTCGAATTGGAAAGTGTCCATCCGTTAGATACAGAACCGGCAACCCACCACAATCGGTCTTTTTCCCAATTCTTTCCTTTCCAGTTGCTATATTTATTATCATCAGACAATGCACGCAGGGCATTATATGACAAAAAAGAATTATTGAATTTAAGCTCTATAGTTGAGAGGTCAATATCTGAAGATGCTCTTCTTGCGCTGGCAGCACGAGTGGTAGCACCGCTCTTAAAACTGACTTTTTCCTGACCGATGTTAAATCCTTGAATGTAGTAGTGTCCTTTGCTGTCCACACATGCGGCAATCAGTCGATTGTATACATTTGGAGCATCATAATCCAACGTAACAGTTTCACCTTTTTGGACGTTTGCTTCAGCTACTACTCTTGAATCAGGATTCATGAATGGCGACTCTGTCAGAATCTGTACTTTAACAATATCATACAGATTAGCGTCAGCAACTACGGTTATAGTTCCTGTTATCGAAGAATTCCAATCCTGATTAGGATCGATGGTAATGCCAAGAACTTTCTCAGCATTCTCTTTGGTAATATCTGCTCTGTTTGCTTCCAGATCAAGTCTATTACAGCTAGTAAAAGCGACTGCAGTTAAAATTGCAATCAAAAACCAATTTTTCATATGTAAATTACTTGTTTTTAGTCAATTTAACAACCTAATTATCGGTGCAAAGATATAGGTTTTTTATATATATAAGGTATAAATTCTAGATAAATGCCACAAAATTAACATTATTTAAAGTTCTATCTGTACTTTTGCGTTAATTTGCCTGCCAGTCAGGTAGTTAGGTACTGCATAACGATGGTTGGTAACATCAGTTACCCAATAGTAAGAATTAACGTTTGAAATTCCAAAAATATTCAGTCCGTCAATACCTAACCATATTCTGGGATGTTTCAATGAGGGATTCGTTTTGGGGTCGCCAAGAGCCAAGAAACTCATACCGATATCTGCTCTCTTATAGGCTGGTGCCCTGAATTGCTGGTATTCAATGCCTCTGTGTGGTGCACCAAAGGGTAATCCGTCAGCAAAGGCCAGTTTTAGCGTCATTTTCCAGCGCTGTGTACCAGGGAAGTAATCAGTAAAGTGGAAGTTGATGCCCCAGCGCTGATCAGTAGGAAGCGGTACACTGACACCATTGATTTTCTGTCGTGTAGACATCACAGAGAATGTCAGCCAAGAGTCAGTTCCTGGTACAAATTCACCATAGAGTTTCAAGTCAAGACCAAATGCATAGCCACTGGCCATATTATCGCCATAATACACCACCTTCATGTTTTGTACGTTGTATGGCACTAGGTTCGACATCGCTTTATAGTAGGCATCAGCTGTAAAACGGAAGGGTCGCTCTGCCATTCTGAAACGATAGTCGAAGGAGCCCACCACATGAATACTTCTTTGACTTTTAATTTTCTGATTCAGCGTAACCCTTGTCTGTCCATTGATAGACGATGTGTCACGCAATTCCTTATAGAAAGGCGCCTGATAATAGAGACCAGTAGCCAGACGGAATGTCATATTCTCGTTCCATCCTGGTATAGCAGCTATCGATACACGTGGAGAGGCAATCGTTTCCTTGTTGTAGCTCCAATTTGACAATCTTACGCCATAGTTCAACGTAAAATGCCAAGGTTTCTCGCCCTTTGACTGCCATCGGTATGTATCTTGTGCATAAGCTTCAATTCTCTGCGAATTAATCGTATTTTTCGACGACAACGAGTAGATCAGGTCCAATCGTTCGGCAGAGTGGGGAATAGAGTATCCGCTGGAGTCTCGCATCTCGTATTCGCGGGCGTTTTCGGTGATTTTTTCCCATTTCATGGTGACTCCTGCCTCTATATCGTGCTTGTTGACCTTCTGGTTTACCATCAGTTTCAGACTTTGCACGTCGGCTGTCAGATAGTTTCTGGCGTGCTCCATATATGTTCCAACACCCAACTGTTCCTGTGTTTGCGTGTCGTCCAACCAGTATTGCCCCATGATATCATAGGTTTCCTGTTCTTTGGAGTGGAACATCGACCCTAACAGCTTGATCTTCATGTTAGGTGTAATCTGACGTGTAATACCGAAGGTGCCAAACAGCGTTCTGAAAATATCCTTCTCCTCTCCGTCAAAGTACACTTTAAACGACTTCACGTTCTGCATGGTACCAAACGATGTCTCTCTGTCTGAAGGCTTGAAGTTATAATGATTTTCAGAAATGTAACCAATGAAATCAAAGCTCCAGCGTTGGTTTGGCTGATAGGTGATATATGTTTGATAATCAAGGAAATTCGGGCGATACTCACCCTTTGTTTCCATCGATCCCAACAGATATCTGTTAGTCTTGTAGCGTACAGCGTGGCTCATCGAGAATTTCTTGTTGCCATAACCCACAAAAGCACCAGCTCCCAATAGAGAGGCCTGTGCATTAGCTTCCCATCTGGTAGGTTTCCTGTATTGAATATCCAGCGCACTCGACATCTTGTCACCATACTTTGCTTCGTATCCACCACTGCTGAAACCTATCCTCTCAACCATATCCGAGTTGATGATGCTAAGACCCTCCTGCTGCCCAGAACGTATCAGCAAAGGACGCATCACCTCCACATTATTTATATATACGGAGTTCTCGTCGAACGAACCACCTCTGACGTTATATTGCGACGACAGTTCATTATGACTGGAGACACCAGCCTGTTGCTGTACCAGTTCTTCAACAGCATTACCCGTTGTCGATGGTGTAGTCTTGATACTGTTCACATCCAGCTGCTCTGTTGCAGTAGTCTGTCTTCTGCGTTCCGTAACAACCACTTCGCTCAGTTCTGCCATAGGGCGCAACATCACCACCAGTCGCTGGTTACCTCGTGGTTTTCTCAACACGCGTGTCCTGGTCTGATATCCCACCATCGAGTATTTCACCACTACCGAGTCCTTCGATTGCAATTTCAGCGAGTATTCGCCTTTGAGATCGGCCATAGTAACAGCCCCTTGTTCCAGACACGATACTGTGGCCAGTTCTATCGCATTACCCTCGTCGTCAGTTACCTTTCCTGACAACGTAAAAGACTGGGCTGTTGCCTGTATGGCCATCAGCCAGCCGCAGAGCATGAGTATGTATTTCCTGTTGCTCATCGATTTTTATAACGTGTTTCCCATGCATTTTATTGTGTCCGATGCCGCTTTCTATTCTCTCCAGAGCCAAGAAGCCAGCTTATTTATCCATTTAATTGATATACGGAACCAGCGATAAGTGGTGATTTCCTTACCTCCAAAACGCAAGATAAAGTCGCGATAGGGATTCTTTCTGAAGGGCAGTCCTACGTCCATGAATCGGATATGCTCGTATCCATTGGTGTGCACGTCTTTGATGGTTTCCCAAATGGTGACCGCATGCGGATGTAATGGTGCAAAACTTTTTCTGCGCGAAGCCGAATACCACAGATAAGCGTCTTTTCCTGAATACACATATACTGTAGCACCTATCAGATGGTCGCGAAACCATGTCGTCAGTATTTTGCAGCGTTTGCATGCCATCATGCCTTTAAACAGAGCATCGTGTGGAATATATCTGCGGGGTTTCAACCAGTTGTGGTGATGCAGTAATCGCGAAAACTCGTTGAATTCATCGACCGTTTCAACTTCTTTCGCCATAACGCCACGTTCTTTGGCATGCTCTATCTGCCGCATAAGTCGTGGTGAAATGCGCTCTTCAGGCGTCCTGGAGTGCAGTGAATTATGGATATTCATCCATCTGACTGGGAAGAATCCGCAATGTCTCAGCTGCCGATAACCGAACATCTTTTCTGACAGATGGCTGATCTCGATATACAGCGTCTTGTTGCTCAGCCTCTCCGTCAGCGCTTCTATCATGTTTCCAAACAGCTCTGCCTTGCAGTTGTTGTCACCATAGATGCGTACCTGGGTATATAAATAAGGTGGCATCCATGAACCCCTCACACGCATGATAGCCAGCAGATGAGCCACCACCTGCCCATCGTCGTCCGTCGCAACAGCCATATAAGGCTTATGCCTAGGTGTCTGCTCGCATATCTCCATCAGCTCTCTGCTGTGGAAGAAATTGCCTTCAGGTAGTGTTGGCAACGCTTCAGCTTGTTCATAGATTGTCACTTTCATAGTGCAAAGATATAAAGAAATGAGCAAAAATCCAAATTTATTTGTGTTTTTCCAAGAATGAGTATCTTGAAGTTCATTTTTTTTGTTACCTTTGCAGCAAAATGATTAAATAACAATGAAGATGGAATTCAAGGATTTAGTACAATTACGTCGCTCTCATCGTAAGTTTACCGCTGAAGAGATTGATGCTGAAGATGTGAAACTCATTCTGCGTGCAGGTCTGATGGCACCAACGTCGAAAAGCCTTCGTGCCTGGCAATTTGTAGTCGTTGACGACAAGACCGATCTCGAGAAACTGTCGGATGCCAAGGATATGGGTGCCCAGTTTCTGAAGGATGCCCCTTTGGCTATTGTCGTCTTGGGCAATCCTGTTCAGAACGACTGCTGGATAGAAGATGGTGCTATTGCAGCCATTTCCATGCAGTATCAGGCAGAGGCTCTTGGCTTGGGCTCTTGCTGGGTGCAGATGCGTGGACGTGGCCTTTCTGACGGCACCACAGCCGATACCGTTATTCAGGGCGTTCTCGATATTCCTGAAGACTACTCCTGTTTGTGCGTTCTGGCTATTGGTCATAAGGCTGACGAACGCAAGCCACAGAACGAGGATAAGTTGAAGTGGGAGAATGTGCATCTGAATAAGTTCTAAATCAGCCGATTTCATGAAGATAGTACTGATAGGAGCTGGTAGGCTAGCCACCAATCTGGGACATGCCCTGCTAGATGCAGGTCACGATATCCAGATGGTATATAGTCGAACACAGGCTTCTGCAAAGACACTAGCTGACAGTCTGCATACTGCTGCTACCACTGATATTGCCCGGCTTCCGTTGGAATCAGACGTTTTTTTGGTGGCACTGAAGGATTCCGTCCTTTCTGACATCCTGCCGAAATTGACGCAAGGTCGTGAGCAGCAGTTGTTTGCACATACGGCAGGTTCTATGCCCATGACTCTTTTTCAGGGGTTGACGTTGCGTTATGGCGTCTTTTATCCCATGCAGACCTTCTCTAAGGAACGACTGGTGGATTTCCGTCAACTGTCCATATTTGTTGAAGGTTCCAATCCTTCTGTGCTTGAATCCCTTCGTATGCTTGCTGCCAGTCTTACCTCCCACGTCTATCCATTGGATAGTGAAGGTCGTAAGCAGCTTCATCTTGCAGCTGTCTTTGCCTGCAACTTTGTCAACCACTGCTATGCCCTCTCGGCAGAAGTGCTGCAAAGGCAAGGCCTGCCTTTCTCCGTTATGTTGCCACTCATCGACGAGACCGCTCAGAAAGTTCATGAACTGTCACCTGCTGAAGCCCAGACTGGCCCTGCCGTACGATACGATGAGAACGTTATTCAGATGCAATCATCACTCCTAGCCGACGACCCTCTGACACAAGACATCTACGAGCGCATGTCGCTGAGTATTCACAAAAGACAAAACAGAAATGATTAATTACGATTTAAGCAAGATACGTGCCATCGTCTTCGACCTCGATGGCGTACTCTCCGGTTCCACCATTTCGCTGGCTGATGACGGAACACCCCTTCGCACCGTTAATATCAAGGATGGCTATGCCATACAACTGGCTGTTAAGATGGGACTTCATGTGGCTATTCTCTCAGGTTGTCGCATTGAGGCCGTTCGCAAACGCTATGAGGGTTTGGGTATGCAGGATATCTATCTGGGTGCATCTGTCAAGATACAGGTTTACGATGATTTCATTGCTAAATATGGTCTTAGTGACGACGAGGTGATGTTTATGGGCGACGATATCCCCGATCTTGAAGTCATGCGTCGTGTCGGATGTCCCGTCTGTCCTCAAGACGCCTGTCCTGAGGTTCGTTCTGTCAGCTGTTACGTCAGTCAGTATTCTGGCGGACGAGGCTGTGGACGCGATGTGCTCGAACAGGTGCTACGTGCACAAGGCAAGTGGTTAAGTGATAAAAGGGCTTTCGGATGGTAAACAGTAAGATCAATATGAAGTGGAAGATTATCCTGGCCAGTAACTCGCCACGCAGGAAACAGTTGCTGGCAGGTCTCGATATCCCCTTTGAGGTACGCGTGCTCCAGAATATCGACGAGAGTTATCCTCACAACCTCCCTGTGTCAGAAATTGCCGAATTCATCTCACTAAAGAAGGCGTCAGCCTATCTGCAGACGATGAGTCCCGATGAATTGGTGATAACTGCCGATACCATTGTCATCCTGGGACAGGAGGTAATGGGAAAACCTCACGATGAAACTGAGGCAAAACGTATGCTGGGGGCTTTAAGCGGACAGACACATCAGGTAACGACTGGTGTGACGCTTTCCACCCACAATCGTCAACTGAGCTTCTCCGTCACTACCGATGTCACCTTCAAGGAGCTTTCCGCCGATGAAATCGACTATTACGTGTCGACATACCGCCCGATGGACAAAGCTGGCGCTTATGGTATTCAGGAGTGGATCGGCTATATTGGTGTCACAGCCCTTCAAGGCAGCTATTTCAATGTGATGGGACTGCCCGTTCAGCGCATTTACGAAGCCCTCAGAACCTTCTGCGAAACTCCGAACAAGTAATAGCTGTTGCAATTGCAACATTCAGACTTTCAGCAGTTTCTGATTTTTGACTAAAGTTAGGAATCAATAGTTTTCTATTCACCAGTTTTCTGATTTCCTCAGAGATGCCGTTGCCCTCATTACCCATCACTATGACGCCCTCTTTCGTTAGCTCTTGCTCATAGATGTTGGTGCCGTCCAGCAGCGTGCCATAGATAGGGACGTTAGCTTTTGCCAACAGTTCCTCCAGGTCACTATAAATAATATGTACGTGCGCGAGACTTCCCATCGTGGCTTGCACCACTTTGTGGTTATACACGTCGGCAGTATCCATCGAACAGTAGATGCTGTCTATGCCAAACCAGTCGGCTATACGAATGATTGTCCCCACGTTACCAGGGTCCTGCACCCCGTCCAGCGCCAGCGACAGGCGTCCTTCCAGTGTCTTGACGTGTGGCGTCTCAGGGATATAGAGCAATGCCAGCACCTCTTGCGGATGTTGTAGAAAGCTGATGCGTCTCAGCTCCTCGTCCGTCACTATTTGTGCGTTGTCCCTGGGTTGTGTGCTGAAGATGGTGTGGGGTTTGAAACCTGCTTTCAGCAAGTCGCCCACCACTTTAGGTCCTTCTGCCACAAACAGCCCTTCGCGTTTTCTGTTTTTCTTCAGTTCCAGCGACTTAATCAGTTTGATTTGGTTTTTGCTCAGCATACGCAATTTGATTATTTGACTGCAAAGATACAAAATAATTAAGAGTTATGGGTTATGAATTGAGAAATAATTTGTAACTTTGCACAATCAAATGCGAAAAGCCGTCGTCATAGCAGTACTTGGGATGCTTCTTCTGGCATCCTGCTCGGAAACCAAATACGTTGCCGAGGACGAGTATCTGTTGGATCGTGTTAAGGTGAAAAGCGATCGCAAGAGTCGCCATCTGAACATCTCCGAACTGAAGTCGTATATCCGCCAACGCGGCAATTCACGCTGGTTTTCTGCTGTCAAGCTGCCCCTTCGAACCTATTCCCTGTCAGGTCGCGACACCTCCAAGTGGATTAACCGCGCCCTGCGTTCAATAGGCGAGCCCCCGCAGCTTTACGACTCAGCGCAGACCCTTCAGTCTCAGATGAATCTTCAGATGCAACTGCAGAATATGGGATTCCTGCGTGCCACTGTCGATGTGCGTAATGATATCAAGGGTCGCAAACTCATTACCAACTATCTGCTGCATCCTGGCCAGCCATACTTCATCCGTCACCTGCGCTTCGATATTCAGGATTCGCTCATTGCCCGTATTCCTGATATTTACGACCCCAGCTACGTCACCCTTCGTCGAGGCATGCTGTTCAATGCTGCCAATCTCGACAACGAACGCGTTCGTATCACCAAGATGCTAACCAATCACGGCTATTACCGTTTCAACAAAGATTTCATCACCTATCGTGCTGATTCCATCGAGAACACACCCTACGTCGACCTGACGCTTGTGCTCCATCGTTTTCGCAACAACGAAGTGACAGATACCCTTCATCAGCAGTACACCATCGGAAAGATACAGTATCGTAACGGTAATGCTGAAGACTCTGTCATTCGTCTGCGTCCCAGCGTGTTGCGTGCCAACACTTTTCTCGAAGAGGATGCCTTGTATTCTGCCGAGGGGTTGCAGAGCACCTATAACCACTTCGGACGTCTGGGGGCTGTGCGCTATACCAATATCGCCTTTCGCGAGCGTCCGCAGCAGCCGGTACTCGATTGTGATATCAGCGTGAGCACCAACAAGCCCTCTACCATTTCATTCCAACCAGAAGGTACCAATACCGCTGGCGACTTGGGCGCAGCAGCTACGCTGACCTATCAGAACCGCAACATCTTCCACGGGTCGGAGAATCTGACCATCGAGCTGCGTGGTGCCTACGAAGCCATCAAGGGACTGGAGGGCTATTCTAACCACGACTTCCTGGAGTATAGTGTGGAGAGCCGCCTCACATTTCCCCGTTTTATCGCGCCTTTCCTGGCTCGCAGCTTCCGTCGTCGCATCAATGCCACGTCAGAGGTGTCGCTTCTCTATGACCTTCAGAACCGTCCTGAGTTCCATCGTCGCGTATTCTCTGTGGCGTGGCGCTATAAGTGGAACGATCAGCGTCATCACGACCGGTATCAGATCGACTTGCTCGACCTCAACTATATCTCGATGCCTTGGATCAGCGAAACGTTCCGCGAGCAATATCTCGACGATACCAGTTCGCGCAACGCCATTCTGCGCTATAACTACGAGAACCTGTTTATCATGAAGTTTGGCGTGGGCTATACCTACAATAACGGCCGCATCGCCATCAAGGCCAAGGCCGAGTCGGCAGGCAATCTGCTGAATCTGGCTTCCAACGTCTTCGGATTCCATCGCAACGAAGAAGGACAGAACACGTTTCTCGACATAGCCTATGCGCAATACGTCAAGGGCGATATCGATTTTACGCGTAATGTGCAACTGGCCTACAATAGCCAGCTGGTGTTCCATGTGGGCTTGGGCATAGCCTATCCCTACGGCAACAGCACCATTCTGCCTTTCGAGAAGCGTTATTTCTCAGGCGGTGCCAACAGTGTTCGTGGATGGAGCGTCCGTTCGTTGGGTCCTGGCAAGTTTGTGGGTACTGACGGGCGCATCGACTTCATCAACCAGACAGGCGATATGAAGCTCGACCTCAATCTGGAGTATCGAGCCCATCTCTTCTGGAAGTTTGGAGCCGCCTTGTTTGTCGATGCAGGTAACATCTGGACGCTTCGCAATTATCCTGAACAGCCAGGCGGACAGTTCCGCTTCACAGAGTTCTGGCGTCAGTTGGCTGCAAGCTACGGTTTAGGTTTACGCTTGAATTTCGACTATTTCATAGTGCGTTTCGATATGGGTATGAAGGCTGTCAATCCTGCTTACGAGACGCATCGCGAGCATTTCCCGTTGCTTTATCCCAAGCTCAGTCGCGACTTTGCTTTTCACTTCGCGGTAGGCCTTCCATTCTAACCTGCCATCCGTCTGCGCGCTTCACTACAGCCACCTTGAATGTTCCTTCCTTTTCCAGTTCAGGCGCCTTGCCCAGCGCTACCGGCTTCAGATAGTTGGTCACCGTCAGCGTTACCAGTCGCATCGTGTCGTTGGCTTCGTCGAATACTTCGCCCACCGTCACATGAGCACCGCCAGCCTCCTGCAGCAGTTTCATGTCCTGTTCCGTAGTGTTCGAAGCGGCAAACTCCAACCACTTCTGGCTTTCCTGCGTCACATACTCCTTAGCGTCCATGTAATCGCAGTTAAAATAGGCGTCAGCCCATTCCTCAGCATTGTCTTTTGCCTCTTGGTCACCACTGACTCCTTGGTTGCATCCAGCCATCAGAATAACCGTCGAGAAAAGTAAAAGCAGTTTCATAATCATTAAATTTATAAAAATATCCGTGCAAAGATAATCAAAAGTGGCGACTTTTTATTACTTTTGCATAAAAATTAATGAAACAATGCTGAAATTTATATCCTTCGGTAGTGGTAGCAGCGGTAATTGCTACTTTCTGCAGACCCCTGCTGACGGCCTGTTGATAGATATTGGGGTAGGGTTGCGCAGTCTTCGCAAGGACTGTCGTACCTATGGCGTCAGCCTCTCGGCAGTACATCATGTCCTTATTACGCACGATCATGCTGACCATATCAAGTCGGTAGGTTCGCTCAGTCACGACTTTACGCTGCCTGTCTATGCTACCCGTGAGGTGCATGCGGGCATCAACCGCAACTATTGTGTCAATAAGAAGATTGCCGACACGCTGAAGTGCTATCTAGAGAAAGGCGTCACTACCCAGTTGGGCGATTTCCTGATTACCCCATTCAATGTGCCTCATGACAGTAGCGACAATGTGGGCTATTTCATCGAGGCCGGAGGCACCAACTTCTGTCTGATTACTGATGCCGGCACCGTCACCGATGAGATGCGCACCTATATCAGCCGTGCTCGTAATCTCGTCATCGAGGCCAATCATGATGTCGAAATGGTGCAGAGCGGACCCTATCCGCAGTTCCTCAAAGACCGCATCCTCTCTGGTACAGGCCATCTGTCGAACCACACCTGTGGTGAGACCATCGCCCAGAACATGAGCGAGGATCTGAAGCGTGTGTGGCTCTGTCATCTCAGCGAAGAGAACAATCATCCAGAATTAGCGCGCAAGACGGTCGAAACCATCCTGCGCGGCTATGGTATCGTAGTTGGTGCCGACTTGCAGCTTGAGGTGCTTAAGCGCAACACCCCCACGGGTCCTTTCGAACTCTAGTCTTATCGATAGAGATAGTAACTGCCCCCGTTGCTCTGACAGTATTTCCTGAGCAAATCTTGAATATACAGCGCGTTTTCCAGGACGCGCTTTTCATTTCCGTCGTAGCCATTGATGAGCACCAACAGATGTGTTGTCTCCAGTGTCATCTTTGTTCGTTCATGGTCACTGGTTGGTGTACCAACACCACCTTCCGCATCGCGATATACGGGTAGTCCATGTATGTTAATCATCCCACGTCCAATACCCTCGTAAGGTTCACCCTCTCGTCCTATGCCCAGTGTTAGCGTATCGCCCACAAACTTGTCTGCATCAAATCCGCCTATGCTGTATCCATAGGCAATGCTCGCCAGGTTTATCAAGTCTACCAGCGTGTCTCTCTGGTATAGCTCTTTGCCCAGAAGCATTCTCCTTATCAGCGCTTCCGATGCAGGTCGATAGCGCGAGGGGTCCTTACCACAGGCTCTGTACACCCGTCTTGTGGCGTTGATACTCTTAATCTCTTTCAGTGTCTCAGTAGTCAGTTCACCTTTGAGCCGTTCGCCTAGTGCATGTATTTCTGCCCACAGCTCAGCACAGAATTCCGTGTTCACCACCTCAGCTTCAACAGATGCGCCGACAAATTCCGGACACACCTTCTCAATCTCGTTAGATACTATAACCTTCATAATGCAAAGTTACTAATAAAAATACTTATTCACAAATAAAAGGAAGGAAAATGTTTAAATATAATGTCGCATTCGTCAATAAAATAGATAGCATTGCCTTGGTTTTATCAAACATTGTCATTGTTTTAACAAATGCTGATGCAGTTTTAACTTTATCCCGTACCTTTACACTTCTAAACCCATCTCTTTGCATACTTTTCCCTGTACCTCCCTCTTTTTTATCCGGGAGCAATCCAACACCTTTCCACGTCTCTCGTGTTCACCGTACACCGATAACCTTGGTGTGACAATTTGTTTTAAGTTTAGAGAGGAAATATGGACATAATATTTTAATATTTAAAATAAATATCGTACCTTTGCAACAAGAATGAATTACTAACATAGAAGATTATGGCAAAAAACAAGAGATTTGTCTGGGAGAATGTCCAGACCGGCTTAATGAAAGAGACGACTATCATTATTGACAAAGAGACTGGTGTGAACTACTTATTTGTTCAGCATGGCTATGCCGGTGGACTCACCCCAATGCTTGATAAGAATGGGAAGCCTATCATCACGCCCCCGAATGAGATCATTGACTGAAAACATTGGATAGCATCCTATTATCATCAAAAAAAAACAAATGAATAAGAAAACTATGACAATTCTGTTGCTGTCTATATGCTGGCTGACAGCAATTGCAAACAACTTTGAGACAGCAACTTCAGCTGTATCAAACATGCGTGTAGGTTGGAATCTAGGTAATACACTCGACAGTAATTCGGGCGATGTGAACAATATGTGGATTGAAGCTTGGACAGACCGTACACCAAGCAGTTATGAGAAGTCTTGGGGGCAGCCAGTCACCAAGGCGGAGCTTATAAAGATGTTCAAGGAAGCTGGTTTTAACGCCATTCGCGTGCCTGTAACATGGTATCCACACATGGAGGCGACATTCGCTTCTGTCAAGTGGGATAATGCCAAGAATGCGCTGGCACCTTGGGATATCGCCAACGACGACATCGGCACAAAGATTCAAGAGGCCTGGATGAAGCGCGTGCATGAAGTCGTCGACTATGTCATCAACCAAGGAATGTATTGCATACTGAACGTCCATCACGATACAGGAGCCGCCAACACTGCTTGGCTTGTGGCAAGCAACAAGGATTATAACCTTCAGAAAGAGCGCTTCGAGGCCGTTTGGAAACAAATTGCCGAGGAATTCAAGGACTACGACGAGCACCTGCTCTTCGAGGGATACAACGAGATGCTCGATTCCTACGACTCCTGGTGCTTCGCATCGTTTGGCACATCGTCAAATTACAACGCCAGCGTTGCCACCGAAGCCTATAATGCCATTAACAACTATGCCCAAAGCTTTGTTAATGCGGTGCGTTCTACAGGCGGCAACAATGCGCAGCGCAACCTGATAGTATGCACTTATGGTGCCTGTAGCGGCAGCGGTAAGTGGAACACCCATCTGCAAGACCCGCTGAAGGAAATGAAGTTGCCTACCGACAACGTGAGCAACCATCTTATCTTTGAAGTGCATAGCTATCTGGACATCAAGAAAATTAACGATACCAAGAAAGAAGTAGATCAGATGATTGACGACATCAAAAAACATCTTGTTGCTAAGGGCGCACCTGTTATCTTTGGCGAATGGGGTATCACTACTGATAAAGGTTACGACGACTATCGCAGTAACATGCTAGACTTTGCACGTTACTTTGTGGAGCAGACCAAAGCCAACGGAATGGGTACCTTCTATTGGATGGGACTGTCAGACGCTGAACATCGCAGTGTGCCGGAATTTAATCAGATTGACCTTAAAGATGCCATCATCAAAGGTTACTACGGCGATAATGGTTATTCTGGAATTGCTTCGACAAGCCTTTCACCATCGACAGTCGTCATGGGGTATTACAATATACGAGGACATCGACTCTCTGGTCTACAACGAGGACTTAACATCATTAAAATGAGTGATGGTTCTGTTAGGAAAATCGTTAAATAGAAACAAAATTTCATGACAAGTTCTTAAGTTATGAGATATTTTGTATGGTTTAGTTACGACGGTACACGCTATCACGGATGGCAGAACCAGCCGAATGGGGTAACGGTGCAGAGCGAACTGGAGCGCTGCATGTCGGTGTTGTTGCGCAGGGGAATCAGCGTGACAGGAGCCGGCAGGACGGACGCTGGTGTTCACGCACGGATGATGGCGGCTCACTTTGACACGGACGAGGAGATAGACACCCAGATGCTGGCGAAGAAGCTGAACGGCATGTTGCCACAGGACATCAGCGTAGACAGGGTTGAGTGCGTCAACGACGAACTGCACGCACGATTCTCGGCTAAGGCACGCACCTACCACTATTATATACACACGAAGAAGGACCCGTTCTTGCGGCACTACTCGCTGGAGACGCACTACTCGCTGGACTTTGAGCACATGAACGAGGGTGGGCGAGTGCTGATGGAATACAGCGACTTCGGTGCCTTCTGCAAGGCAGGATCGGACGTGAAGACGACGATATGCCACGTGACGAGGGCCGAATGGGTGAGAACATCGGACACGAGCTGGTATTTCGTGATTACGGCCAACCGCTTTCTGCGCAATATGGTGAGAGCGGTGGTGGGTACGCTGATTGAGGTGGGGCGAGGACGTATGACCATCGATGAACTGCGACAGGTGATAGAAGGTAAGAAGCGGACGATGGCGGGTGAATCGATGCCTGCCAAGGCGCTGCATTTAGAAAAGGTGGAGTATTAGGATAGATATGGCTTGGTTACTATTAGCTTTTGCATCGGCAGCCCTGCTGGGATGCTACGACTCGTTTAAGAAAGAAGCACTGCGCGGCAATGCGGTAATTCCCGTCTTGTTTCTGAATACGCTGTTTTCTTCAATTATCTTTCTGCCGTTCATCGTGCTGAGTGCGACGACGAACACGCTGGACGGTACGATTCTGCACGTGGCGGAAGGCGGATGGGAGATGCACAAATACATCTTGCTGAAGGCGCTTATCGTACTGAGCAGCTGGATATTGGGCTATTTCGGTATGAAGCATCTGCCGCTGACCATCGTTGGCCCTATCAATGCCACGCGCCCTGTGATGGTGCTGGTGGGTGCGCTGCTAGTGTTTGGCGAGCGGCTGAACGTGTGGCAATGGGTAGGTGTGATGCTGGCTGTGGCATCGTTTCTGATGCTGAGCCGCAGTGGCAAGAAGGAGGGTATCGACTTCAAGCGCGATCACTGGATATGGATGATTGTGGGTGCGGCGGCTCTGGGTGCACTGAGCGGATTGTACGACAAATATCTGATGGCACCTGTGGAGAGCGGTGGCGTAGGATTGGACAGAATGATGGTGCAGTCGTGGTATAACATCTATCAGTGCGGCATGATGCTGCTGATGCTCTGGCTGCTGTGGTGGCCTAAGCACGAGCAGACGACGCCTTTCCACTGGGACTGGGCCATTATTGGCGTGAGCCTGTTTCTGTCGACTGCCGACTTCATGTATTTCTACTCGCTGTCGTTGCCTGATGCCATGATATCCATCGTGTCGATGGTGCGCAGGGGCAGTGTGGTAGTAAGCTTCCTGTTTGGAGCACTCTTCTTCCACGAAAAGAATCTGAAGGCCAAAGCGTTCGACCTGGCTTTGGTGTTGTTAGGCATGATCTTCCTCTACATCGGCTCCGCGTAGGATGATGCTGGTGGCGCCAAGAGTGAAGAGGGTACCGTCTTCGATGATGCGACGCTCGCGAGGTTGCAGTTCGACATCGCCCACAAAGGTACCCGTATTGCTGTTGTTATCAGACAAAGTATAACGTAGCGTGCCCTGCTTGGTGCGCGAGACGGTGATGGTGCAATGGTTGAGGTCGACACTGGGATCGACAGTCTCGAAAGCCGTATTGATAGGGTTGCCCTTCTGATAACGACCTATAACGTTATCGCCCATGCGTAAAGGGATGACCTGCTTGTAGTGAAACACATTCTCGATGACGACAATGCTGCCACATCCCTGGGCGTTTTCCTGTTCGTCGGGCTGTTCATCCTTCTGCGTATTGCGAAGCTTGGACACACCAATGCGGATGCCAAACTCCTTACCGCATTCGTCACACTTGAATACCAGCGACTGACCAGCAGTATACTTGGTCTCGTCGAAAATAATGTAATGGTCGCACTTAGGACATCTGACTCGCTTCATACTTTCTTCTTATATACCCAGGCTTCGCAGAATTCATCGTTCTTCAAAGTCATGCGGTTCAGCTGGTTATAGGCATCGGAAGAGGTGGCGAACTCACCACAAATAACGCGTACTATCTTATTATGTACGAACACCTTGGCTTGCGAATAACCTTGCTGGTGTAAGCGATTGACGTAATCTTCGGCATTGCTGAGCTTCACCTGGCTGGCCAGCACGATGCAATAGGGGGCATCAGCCTGCTCAGTCTGCTCGGGAGCTGCAGCGGGGGCGTCCTTGACAGTCTGAGGAGCCTGAGGAGCCTTGGGCTCAGCCTTAGCCACAACCTTGGTAGGCTCTTGCTTAATGGGCTGTGCAGGAATCATATTGGTGTCCTGCGGAATGAGCTTATAGAGAATGGTGCCCTGCAGCTGAGACATGGTCTGCGAACCCAGGTCGCTGTTGACGACTGGCGTAGCAAACAGGAAGAAGACGATAATGGCGGCAGCAGTGGCCACAGCGGCACGTACCCACGACATCTTGATTTGAAGGGCACGGTTCTCGTCGTCATCATCGTGACTGATGATATCGATGAGTGCAGGAGTAGGCTCGTCGGCTGACTCCTCAACGTCAGTCACCGTCTCGATTGGTGCCAAGGCGGCAGCAGCTTCCTCGACCAGCGGCTTACGGTCCTTGATGCGCTTAAACTGATAAGCGTCGAGGCCATAGGAAATGGGGGTAAGGATGCCCGACTCGCAGGGGTCGAACTCGATATTGCCATCAAGATTGACGCGCAACATACCCAGATCGGTGAGGTGGTATTCGCCTTCGTCGCTCAGTATCTGCTTCAACTGGCTTACTTCGTTATCAATCGTGCGCTGGGCTTCAGGATAGCTCAGGTCGTAAGCCTCGATATACGACTGTGCCAACAGCGAATCGTTGAGCTGGAGCTGAGGATTGAAACCAAGAGCTCGCATGGGTGGCAAGAACAAACGCTCCTCGTCGTTGTAACGGGAAGGAATCTGATGGGCCACAAAGCCTCCGAAGCCAGGTACAATAACGCAATCGTGCGTTAAAAGTAGTATCTCAATATGTCGTTGAAGTCGAATCACGTGGCAAAATTAAGAAGATTTTATGAAACAAACAAATAAAAATCAAATAAAAAACAAAAAAAGAAGAAAAAAGGGCTCTTTGCTTTATTATTCGGAATAATTTTTGTACTTTTGCACACTAATAGAAGTAAAACGAAAATGATGGAATTCAAGCAAACTGAGATTGAAGGCGTGTATATCATTGAGCCTCGGGTATTTACCGATGCAAGAGGCTACTTCTTCGAGGCATGGAAACGCGAAGAATTTGAACAGCATATCGGACATGTAGATTTCATTCAGGACAATGAGTCGAAGTCGTCGAAAGGTGTCTTGCGCGGTCTGCACTATCAGAAAGGCGAGTTGTCGCAAGCTAAACTGGTGCGAGTCATTAAAGGCAAGGTGCTGGATGTGGCTGTCGACTTGCGCAAGCAGAGTGCCACCTTTGGCAAGCACGTCATGGTGGAACTGAGCGAGGACAACAAGCGCCAGTTCTTTATTCCGCGTGGGTTTGCACATGGATTTCTGGTGTTGAGCGACGAGGCTATCTTTACTTATAAGGTAGATAACGTGTATGCACCACAGGCAGAAACGGGTATCCGTTGGAACGATCCTACACTGGGCATTGAGTGGCCTATCAGTCAGGATGAGGTGTTGACCAGTGAGAAGGACTTGAAGCAACCGCTGTTTAAGGACGCAGAAGTTTTCTAATTAAAAGATATCAATTAACAATTTAAACATTATCGATTTAGTATGAATATTGCAATTGTAGGAACAGGTTATGTAGGACTGGTTTCAGGAACGTGTTTTGCTGATACGGGTGCAACGGTGACTTGTGTAGATGTAGACGAAAAGAAGATTGAGAGGCTGAAGAACGGCGAGATTCCCATCTACGAGCCAGGATTGGATGAATTGGTGAAGAAGAACGTAGCCGCAGGTCGACTGAAGTTTTCCACTGACTTGGCATCAGTGCTGAACGATGTAGAGATTGTGTTCTCAGCTGTAGGTACACCACCTGATGAGGATGGTAGTGCCGATTTGAAATATGTGTTGCAGGTGGCTCGTACCATTGGACAGAATCTGGAGAAATACGTGGTGGTGGTCACTAAGTCGACAGTTCCTGTAGGTACAGCTGCCAAAGTTCGCAAAACCATTGAAGAAGAGCTGGAAAAGCGAGGCAAGAAAGACTTGGAATTCGACGTGGCATCGAACCCTGAATTCCTGAAAGAAGGTAATGCAATCAAGGATTTTATGTCGCCTGACCGTGTGGTAGTAGGTGTGGAGAGTGAGCACGCCAAGAAGGTGCTGACAAAGCTCTACAAGCCATTCCTGATTAACAATTTCCGTGTAATCTTCATGGATATTCCATCGGCTGAGATGACGAAATATGCTGCCAACTCGATGCTGGCAACACGTATCTCGTTTATGAACGATATTGCCAACCTCTGCGAAAGGGTAGGTGCTGATGTCAATATGGTGCGAGCCGGTATTGGCGCCGACACACGCATAGGCCGTAAGTTCCTGTATGCAGGTTGCGGTTATGGCGGAAGCTGTTTCCCCAAGGACGTGAAGGCACTCATCAAGACGGCTGATAAGAACGGGTACTCGATGGAGGTGCTGAAAGCCGTAGAGCGCGTGAACGAGCGTCAGAAGAGTATCCTCTTCGACAAATTGGTAAAGGCCTTTGGCAGCAAGGAAGCACTGAAAGGTAAGACGATTGCTATGTGGGGTCTGTCGTTTAAGCCTGAGACGGACGACATGCGCGAATCGACAGCTCTAGTGATGATCCAACTGTTGCTGGACGCTGGTTGCAACGTCAGAGCCTACGACCCTGTGGCCATGAACGAGTGTAAGCGCAGAATTGGAGATAGCGTGACCTACTGCAACGACATGTATGACGCCGTGCTGGATGCCGATGCCCTGCTCCTGCTGACGGAGTGGAAGGAATTCCGCCTGCCAACGTGGGGTGTCATCAAGAAGGCTATGAAGCAGGCTCTGGTGATTGATGGACGAAACATTTTCGATATCGAAGACTTGGAAGAAAATGGTTTCGAATATCACTGTATTGGTAAGTAAATGAACGGAAAAAGAATAAATATTATCATCTGTATCGTGTCTTTGCTCGCTGGCTTTACGGCCTGTGGGCAAAAGACAGATACGAAAAATAAGCAAGAAAGCAGGGAAGCTAAGCAACTGCTGCAGGGCGTATGGATGGACGAGGAAACAGAATCAGTGGCCTTTCGCATGAAAGGTGATACAGTGTATTATGCTGATTCGACCTCAGTACCAGCCTATTTTAAAGTCGTGGACGACACACTCTATCTGGGCAGCGTCGGCAACCACATAGAAAAACACATGGAGCACGTGTTGTGGATTAAGAACCAGAACAACGAAGTGCTTAAATTTGTCAAGACGGACGAAGAGAATCCGGATATCATGTTCAAACAAAAGAACACAGAAGTTCAGACGCTGACAGAGGTACTGAAGCGTGATACTGTGGTATTCCACAACGGCACACGCTATCACTGCTATATAGCCATTAATCCCACGAAATACAAGGTGACCAGACAGGCGGTGAACGACGATGGACTGGTGGTTGATAACGTGTATTACGACAACATCATTCACGTCAGCATCTTCAACGGTAACCAACAACTGTTCTCGAGTGACATGCGAAAGAACATCTATGAAAAAAGCCTGCCACAGGCGTTTCTGCAACAGGCTATCTTTAATGATATGACATTCAACAAGGTCGACGATCAGGGTTTTCACTTTGATGCATCACTCTGCATCCCTGAAGAAGCCAGCTGCTATCTCATCGATCAAGTCATATCGTTCAGTGGTAAGACGAGCAGCCGGCTTCTGGAGTATTAATAGAAAATCATCGACAACGTGTAGGCCACAATGGTCGATACACAGACACTGATAAGTCCCGGCATCATGAACGAGTGGTTCAGCAGGTACTTACCAATAATCGTTGTGCCACTGCGGTCGAAGTTGACCGTCGCAATATCAGAAGGATAGTTGGGGATGAAGAAGTAGCCGTAGACACTTGGCAGCACACCCAGCAATACTGGACCTGCGATACCCAGCGAGTAAGCCAACGGTAACATGGCCACCACAACGGCACCCTGAGAATTGATTAATACCGACACGAGGAAGAAAACGAAGGCGATACTCCAAGGATACTGGGCCACAACACCAGCCAACATCACCTTCATCTCGGTCATGTAATTAGAGAAATAAGTGTCGGCTAGCCAAGCAATACCGTAGATGGCAACCACAGCCACCATACCCGACTGCCACACCGGACCGGCAACGGCTTTCTTCGGGGCTGCCTTACAGAAGATAATCATCAGGGCGGCAGCAGAAATCATGACAACCTGAATGACAATGTTCATAGGCAGCGTCTTGTCATACCATTCGGTGGTGCCCTTCAAGTAAACGTTAGCCTTTACCAACTGGTCGCCCGAAACGGACAAGTCAGGGCTTATATAGAGGGCATTGGAATCCTGAACAGCACGTAAGGTCCTGTAGGATGGCAGCGCATCCTGGAAAATGGCGAAGAAGACGATGACAACCAGCGCACCGAGGAAAATGTAGACGGCATTCTTAGCTGACTGTGGAATCTCTTTGTCCAGCGTGGTAGCAGAATTACCATATATGTACTCATACTGTGCAGGGTCTTTCAGACGAGCCTGGAACTTAGGATCCTTGTCGAGATCCAATCCGCGATGATAGCTGGCAGCAGCAGCAGCCATCAGTCCACAAACGCAAGCTGGAATGCTGACCATGAGGACCTGAGGAATGGTGATGTCAAAACCATTGGTGTTGGAGATGCTGACAAAGGCCACCACAGCGGCAGCAATGGGTGAGCACGTGATACCGACCTGAGAGGCAATTGAGGCCACGCCACAGGGGCGTTCAGGACGGATGCCTTTCTTCAGCGCAATGTCGCAGATAATCGGCATCAAGGTGTAAACCACGTGTCCTGTTCCAACAAGCACAGTCAGGAAGAAAGTACATAACGGAGCCAGGAAGGTGATGCGGTCAGGATGTTTACGCAGCAGTCTTTCTGCAATCTGGATCAGCCAGTCCATACCGCCTGAAGCCTGCATAATACCAGCACAGGTTACGGCTGCAATAATGATGTAGATAACATCGGTAGGTGGAGAACCTGGTTTCATACCGAAACCAAAGACCAAGATAGCGAGGCCGATACCTGAAATAGCACCCAGCGCAAGACTACCATAACGTGAACCAACCCAAAGTGCTCCAAGCACAATTATGAGTTGAAGGATCATTACTAATGACATACTTTTCTTTTTTTGTGTTTAGTTATTAATAGTTTAAATGTAGTTGCTAGATGAATAGAACTGTAAGTCCTGCCATTACGATGCTGACCATTGACATGAGCTTGATCAGGATGTTCAGCGAAGGACCAGAGGTATCTTTAAATGGATCGCCGACAGTATCGCCCACGATGGTAGCCTTATGAGCGAACGAGCCCTTGCCACCAAAGTTGCCTTCTTCGACCATCTTCTTGGCATTATCCCAGGCACCGCCAGCATTAGCCATAAAGACTGCAAGGGTGAAGCCACCGGCCAAGCCACCAACAAGAAGTCCTAAGACACCAGCAACACCCAAGACGCAACCCACTATGATGGGGATAGCAATAGCCAACAACGATGGGAAAATCATCTCACGCTGAGCAGCACGCGTAGAAATCTCTACGCATGAGCCGTAATCAGGCGTACCAGTACCCTCAAGAATACCAGGAATCTCCTTAAACTGACGACGAACTTCCTCAACCATCTTCTGGGCTGCACGGCCCACAGCCTCCATAGTGAGTCCGCAGAAAAGGAATGCTGCCATAGCGCCGATGAATGCACCTACGAGCACTTTAGGATTCATGAGGTTAACCTGGAAGTAGTTCATGAAGTCTGGAATAGTAGCGGCAGAAGCACTGATGACTTCACCCTTCACATTTTCCATCATGACACCAGCACGCTCCATCGCGATCTTGATTTCCTCAATATATGAAGCCAACAAAGCGAGAGCTGTGAGAGCAGCTGAACCAATAGCAAAGCCTTTACCCGTAGCAGCTGTAGTATTACCCAGTGCATCAAGGGCGTCTGTGCGATGACGTACTTCTTCGCCCAGCTCACTCATCTCGGCATTACCTCCTGCGTTGTCTGCAATAGGTCCGTAAGCATCAGTTGCAAGCGTGATGCCCAACGTAGAAAGCATTCCAACAGCAGCAATACCAATACCATACAGGCCATGAGCGAGACTTTCAGACGACATGCTGAGGTCGAAACCATTGGCAAAACCAAAGCTGAGAATGATAGCTACACCAATGGTAATAACAGGAATGCAGGTTGAAATCATACCCGTTCCTATACCTTTTATAATAACAGTAGCAGAACCTGTAAGACCTGCCTCTGAAATCTTCTGGGTGGGCTTGTAGCTATGCGAAGTGTAGTATTCTGTTGCCTGTCCGATAATGACTCCTGCTGCAAGACCGCTGATGACGGAGAACGAGAGACCAAGCCAATTCTCAATACCCAGGAAATAAAGGATGGCGAATGTGGCAATGGCAATCAGAATGGCACTGACATTGGTACCCAGCGACAAAGAGCGCAGCAGGTCCTTCATGGTTGCGCCTTCCTTAGTACGAACGAGGAAGATGCCGAACAACGACAGGAAGACACCTACGGCAGCAATCAACATCGGCGCAATGACAGCCTTCAACTGGATGTCAAGACCAGCAACACTAAAGGCCGCAGCACCAAGCGCAGCAGTACTGAGCACTGAACCGCAATACGACTCGTAAAGGTCGGCACCCATACCAGCCACGTCGCCAACGTTATCACCAACATTATCAGCGATGGTAGCAGGATTGCGTGGGTCGTCCTCAGGAATGTCGGCTTCTACCTTTCCTACGATATCAGCACCCACATCGGCAGCTTTCGTATAGATACCACCACCAACACGTGCAAAGAGGGCCTGTGTAGAGGCACCCATACCAAAGGTCAGCATAGTTGTAGTAATGGTGATAAGCGAATCGTCTGTCAAACCATTCAGCGCAATAAACCAAATGGCAATGTCAAGCAAACCAAGACCTACCACCGTGAGACCCATGACGGCACCAGAACGGAAAGCCACCTTCAAACCACCATCCAGACTCTTGCGAGCTGCATTAGCTGTACGGGCTGAAGCATAAGTGGCGGTCTTCATGCCGAAGAAGCCTGCCAGACCGGAGAAGAGACCACCCGTCAGGAAGGCAAATGGAACCCACGGGTTCTGGACGTTCAGTCCGTAGGCCATGAATGCAAACAGCGCACAAAGCACGGCAAACACGATGCCAACGACCTTGTACTGTTGCCACAGATAAGCCATAGCACCTTTTCTCACGTAGAGGGCAATCTCCTTCATGCGGGGCGTTCCCTCGTCTTCCTTCATCATCTGAGTGAAGAAAAACCAAGCCATGCCCAAAGCCACGATTGAGGCGATGGGCACGAGCCAGAATACACTTGGAATGTTCATAAAAAGAGTTATAGATTTAAGTTAATGGAAATCATTGTCTTTAAGAGAGTAGGGGAGGCTTCTTACTCGTCGGCAATATAGTCGGAAAGACTCTCTGCATCCTCGTCGTCTACTTCGCCAATTTCGAACGTGGTGCGATAGTTGTCTTCTGTTATATCGTCATCGTTGGGGCCTTCCAACTCTACATCATCCTCATCGGGCTTGTTGTAATCGTCGATGATTTCAACGTCAGCATCCTCGTCTTCCTCTTCTTCGTCGTCCTTAGGTTCGTCGAACTTCATACGCGGCTTGAGGGTTTCAGGCTTGAGCTTGGCAAAGATAGCCTCGACCCATGTGCCTTTTGCTACTTCCAGCACCTCATAACCGTCGGCAATCTTTTTCTCATACATGCCACCCTTCTTGTGTAGACGATCCTTGGGAAGGGTTGTAGTGGAAATATCAAAACCACTCTCAATAATATCCTGAATAGACTGAGAAAGCGAATCCCAGCCACCTCCGAAGTTGCGATCCAGCACCTCCATCAGCTTTGCTGCTGAAATGTGGCGAATATTTTCGTATGTAAGATCAGTCACACGTGTGATAGCACGTTTCTTGATGGCCCAAGTCATGTGCGCATTCTCGTTCAGCTTGATTGATCCAATCTTGTAACCCTGCTTGATGTATTTGTCCTGAACAAGTTTACTGTCGTCCTTGATTTCTTCAATCATAAAGGCACTACGAATAATATCAGCAAAATGACGCAGGCTATCTTTGAGCTCGGCATCCTTCTCTGCTGCTTCCATCATGCGGAAGATGTCGTTTTCCTGTACGTCCCATACAGAACTCTTGTTCAAAGTCTTCAGACTCAGCGTCTTGCTGGATGATTCTTTTGTTGTTTCTTTGTCTTTTTTCATATTTTCTTGCTATAATTTGCTTATTTCTCTGCAAATGTACATACTTTATTTACTATTTACAAGTTTTTGGAGAGAAATTTTTAATATTTTTGGTTTTTAGCCGACTAATTTGTATCTTTGCACTAAAATTCAAGGTATGACAGAACCATTAGCGGAACGACTTCGGCCCAAAACGTTGGACGATTACATTGGGCAGAAACATCTGGTTGGCGAGGGAGCAGTACTGCGTAAAATGATTGACGCAGGACGAATTTCGTCGTTTATTCTGTGGGGACCTCCAGGCGTAGGGAAAACGACGCTGGCTCAGATTATAGCCAACAAGTTGGAAACGCCTTTCTTTACATTGTCTGCTGTGACAAGTGGCGTCAAAGACGTAAGAGACGTGATAGAAAGAGCTCAGAAGGGCCGTTTTTTCAATGAAGCTTCACCTATTTTATTTATAGATGAGATTCATCGATTCTCCAAATCACAGCAGGACTCATTGTTAGGTGCCGTCGAAAAGGGTATTGTTACTCTCATTGGTGCTACTACAGAGAATCCTTCGTTCGAGGTCATACGTCCCTTGTTGTCGCGATGCCAATTGTATGTCTTAAAATCGCTGGAAAAATCCGATTTAGAGGAACTCCTGCAACGAGCACTGACAAAGGATATCTATCTTCGTGAGAAAAACATTGAACTCCAAGAGACGGGAGCTCTGATGAGATTTAGCGGTGGCGATGCGCGCAAGTTGTTGAATATTCTTGAATTAGTAGTTGAAACAGCTGGTAGTGAAACCATTGTTATTACCGATTCCTTTGTAGAACAATGTCTCCAACAGAATCCTCTGGCTTACGACAAAGATGGCGAAATGCATTATGACATCATTTCGGCTTTTATCAAGTCTATCAGAGGGTCTGACCCTGATGCAGCGCTTTATTGGATGGCTCGTATGATAGAGGGTGGGGAAGCGCCTGAGTTTATTGCCCGCCGTCTGGTGATTTCTGCAGCTGAAGATATAGGACTTGCTAATCCTAACGCTTTACTTTTGGCTAATGCTGCTTTTGATGCTGTGATGAAGATAGGATGGCCAGAAGGGCGCATCCCATTAGCAGAATGTGCTGTCTATCTGGCTACATCGCCCAAGAGTAATTCTGCATATATGGGCATTAACGATGCTTTAGGATTGGTAAAACAGACTGGTAATCAGCCTGTTCCATTGCATCTTCGCAATGCGCCAACTACACTAATGAAGGATCTGGGCTATAGCGACGGCTATCGTTATCCACACGATTTTCCAGGCAATTTCACACCTCAGCAGTATATGCCGGATGCTCTGCAACAAGAGCGTTTGTGGCATGCTCAGCATTCTCCTTCAGAACAGAAGCTATACGAACGGATGATTCAATGTTGGGGAAAACGCTTTGAAGATAAATAATAAGACCGTTTTGGTATATTATGATAAATAGAGATAGTATTTGAATATGGAATATAATGAAATAGTCACCCAGGTGATAGAGTTTTTGGGTACTTTTGCTTTTGCCATTTCTGGCATTCGACATGCTGCTGCTAAACATTTCGACTGGTTTGGGGGATACGTATGCGGTATCGCTGTTGCTATCGGTGGCGGAACTATTCGCGATGTCATGCTTGGTGCAACGCCTTTCTGGATGACGAATCCTTTTTATATGATCTGTACGGCATTGGCTCTTATTTTCGTCATTATTTTCGCCAAACACATGGAAGGTCTCAGAAATACGTGGTTTGTATTCGATACATTAGGCCTTGCACTTTTCACGATTGCTGGCATTCAAAAATCGCTGCTTTTCGGACAACCATATTGGGTTTGTATCATTATGGGCTGTATAACGGGTTCAGCTGGTGGCGTCATTCGTGATGTTCTTCTAAATAATGAGCCTGTCATTTTCCAAAGAGAAATCTACGCAATGGCTGCAGTAGCAGGAGGAATTATTTATTGGCTTCTTGACGATATAGGAACACCAATAGAAGCAACAGTCATTATTTCATTCCTCTTAACGTGTTTTATCCGATTTTTGGCCGTCCGATATCATCTGTCATTACCTAAGCTAAAATAAGAATGAGGATTTCAAAACAATCAGCATTATGATAAATACACTTTTTCGCCTAAGGTACGAATAAGGTAACAGAAAACCAAACTTTTTGAGTTTCTGCGTGCAAACGCACCCTCATGCCTAAACAACATGAGGGTGCTTCTTGTCCACTTTCCTACTTTCCTACTTTCTGCATTCAAATGACAGGAAGTTCGGAAACGAGCTTCTTATAGTGACCACGCATGGTGCGCTCGATGCATTTGTCATCTTCCAGACGCTGCAAGGTTTTCTGTCCTGCGCGATTATTGGCATAGCCGAAGGTCTGGGCAAACTGTTCCGTGCTAAATTCCGAAGGCAACAGACGGAAACACTCTTGGAACTTATTCGTGCGCCGACGCTGCTGGGCGGCATCCTTCAACTGATTGTCGTAGTAGAGACGATGCAGCTCGTAATACCAGAAATGCTGTGTGCGGTACTGAATATCACCTACTAAATCTGCCAGTGACATGTCGGTAGCGTCGATGGTGTACGTGCCTGTAGATTCACGTTCTTGCCAATGACGCATGTGCAGCCACGGCGCAGACACGTTGATCATGTGATATGGAATTCTCTTGAGTTGTAACCAATCCGCACGGTCCTCATCGTTGAACTCGGCAATGGCACGTCGCTGGTCGAGCCATTCGTGAACGTGCTCCACCAATGGCCATAGAGGCAGTTCTCCGCGACACTGGTCAAGCTTGTAGGCCCACTGCTTCAGCGTGTCGTTGTAGGCATCGATTTTGGAATCCTCCTTGCGGCGCAGGGGCATGATTTTGAAATCGTCACGCCCCATTGGGATGGTACAAGTACGAGTATCGAGACCTGAATTTACGTTCCTTTCATTCACGAGCTTTGGAAGTGTGATGGGACAAAAGGTTTCAATTTGGTTCCAAAATACCCTATAGCGCCCTGATACAGACTGCTTGTTAGAATAGTGTTGCGAATCCCACTCCCCATGAAATGAGAGCAAAACAGCTGTGGAGCGGCTTATCCAACTGCCTGCCTTACCAATCTCCACATCTTTTTCCGAAGAACATGTTACCATGTGGCGTCCCATCATCTCACCATCCACTTCCTCCTTGCAGTTGGCCATCGAACGGATGAATTCGCTATTACTGCTTCGATATCCAAACATGCGATTGAATATTGCTGGGCGAAGGTCTTTCTCTTTGTTAGCACCCTTGGCGTCTGTGGATTCTTTCCAGCCGTTTGTGCTCTCATCGGCCAAGGCTCCCTCGGCGATGATTGGAGCCAGCAGCAGGTCGCAAATACGCTGTAGGCAATGTTTGCCCGATGCGGGGTCGCCTACGCCCCAGATGATGTAGTTCAGACGCTGACGCTCACCCTCGTTGGCATAAAAATAATAATATGTCAAATCCATACATGTCCCCAGCATCGCAGCGGATGCAAAGAGCAGGAAGGGCCACAGACGGCGAGGATGAGGTTCGCAGACCTCACGCAGACATGGGTACACGTCAAAGAAGCCCTCTATCTGATCGCACCAGCGGTCGAAGGGCAAGTCAGCCATAGGGTCGGCGTTCTTGTTTGCCGACATCTGAACTGCTACGCTGGCACTGGCCTTAGGCATCAGGTCGGTGAGACGCTTGGGCAGCTTGGTTATCAGCGGACGCTGACTTACGGTGCGCAACACGTTCTCCAGCTCATTGGGTTCTCGTGTAGTCCACTGTTTGATGTAGTCCAGGTTCAGGGCGACCTTCAATGCCTCTGCCTGATTGTTGTCGTTAGCAAAGAGCAACCATGCGGCCGTCTCGCTCATGAAAGTCTTGTGGTGGTCGCCATCCTCGATGCCTTCCTTGTAGAGCTCGTTTAGGGCACGTGCCAGCACCTCCTGTTTGGGTGTGAGAGGAGGTGGTGTCGATGTGGTCACTTGCTCTTGAAAAGAGGGCTGTAGTTGTATGGCATTGTTCTGACCGGCTTTGCGCTGTTCTTTCAGCTGGCGGTCATATTCCTGCCACTTCGGGTCGGTGGGTGTCGAGTCACCCTTGGGCAGCAGGCGATAGCGATCGCCTTGCTGCAAGTCATAATCGGTTCTTACGATTTCTTCAGTCATAATAATACATTTTAATGGTTAAACAATTCTTTCTCATCGCAGTAGAGCACATCGTCGGGCGTAGTCAGAAATGAAAGCCTGCTACTGTCTTTGCAGGCATCATCTACCCACTGCAAAACGCCAAGACGCTCTGCCATCTGCCACTGCTGACAAATCAGGTTGTGGGGATATTCAGGGTCAGCCTTGAACACAATCTTCATCCCGTCCTCTGATGCTGATACATAGACCAATAAGATGCCGAGTTCCTTGAAGTCATGCTCCTGTTGCAGACGTACAAACACTTCACGAGGATTGCCGCAATGGTCCACATCGATAACAGCGAGACCAGAGAGGTAGGCATAGCGCATGTCGCGCCAACGCCCAGACTTGCCATAGTTGTATTTCTTCTGAGGGTCATCGCCTGTGCTTATGGCATACTCGGCAGCCTGAAAACATGCACCAGGCAGGGTGCGTTTCACCGCATCGGCAGCCAGCTTTGCTTTCTTGCGGGCAGCCTCGTCGGGCAGCTTTTTCAATTCGGCCAGCATCTGGCGATACTTCTTCACTATGGGAATGGCAGTTTTCATAGCCTGCTGCCACTCTTCCCAACCCATCTGAACACATTCCAGATAGGTACGTACTTGGTAGGTGATTCTAAACATGGTTTTGTCCTCCTGTTTTCTTGATGTTGTTTACTAATTTGTTGAATCTCTCTGAGGCCGGCAGTCGGCGAACTACCAGCTGCACTTGGCGCAAGACCTCGGCTTGCCAGTCGCGGCTGTGTTTACCCAAATCGATAGAACCCGTAAAGGTCACTACACCCTTCTGTTCGTCGAGCCAGCATTGCAAACCACCTTCTGCGACAACACGCAGAATGTCGGGCTGCTGTTGTGGTTTCAGAGGTTTGATGCCCAACTTCTTCAGCTGACTGGTGTACTCGTTCCAAGGATCGGCAGCATCGGCAGCACACGTCAGGTAGGCTACCTTCATTGGCTTCTTCTCGCTGCAGGTTTCATACACCTTGCCACCCTTCGTGGTCTTCACATTGCGCTGTGCCGGCTCACCCTGCTCGTAAGGCGTAAACGTGAACTCGTCGCCCACATAAGTGCCCGTACCCCGCACTTTACGGGGCTTGGGCTTGCTATTGTTCTCAGTCTGTGCCATAGCGATTACTTATTAATTGATACGACATCGTTAGCAATGATTTCCTGATAACAGTTGCCATTCACTTCGTGAACCTGGAAACGCAGCGAGGCTGCCACCAGCTCACCCTCAGCAAAACGGCACTGAGCGAGATTCCCGAACATGGTACAAATGTACTCATCTCCGAACTTACCACCACCAAACTCTTTGAGTCTGATTACACACTTGGCCAGTTGGCCACCCTCCTGCTTCGTGGAGGGGATGTAGGTCACGTCTCCCTGTGACACTACCTTGAAGATAAATGTCTCCATCTTTCTTATTTTTTTGTTGTTAATAAAAAGATGAGACGCGTCTCGATGCTCCCCTGTTCTTTTCAGCGCGCCAAACAAAGAAAGCACCACAACCGTATGATCCGGACTGCGGTGCAAAGGTCGGCAATTATTTTAGATTAATTATGACCAATATATGACCAACAAATCAAAGGCAAAAAAAAAAGTGAGAATCATTCAGATTCCCACTCCATAAAGAGGTTGTGCAGCATATTGGGGTTCAAGCTTTAAAAGGAACTCCTTTATCCAATGTATCAGCCTTTCCCATATTCTGTGCTTATGTCTTTCTTTCTTGGCCTTGCTGTCTTCGTAAGTGACAGTTTCGCGCCAATCTCTAAACCACCTATAATTCCTTCCAAGCGTCTCACGTGACGGAAAGCCGTTTATCTCAGGCTCAAGCATCCTCCAATAATGCGACATCTTTCCGTATGGGTCTTCGTCTGGAGCAAATGCCTCATGGATGCCATTCTGAAAACAGACAGCAAACTGCGTGAGCCCATGGTATAGTTCCCTACAGGTCTCCTTGAGTGCTTTCAGCGTAGTCTTAAACCAATTAACGACTATACTATCTTCGAACTTGCTGATGAACCGCTTCAGCAAGGGATGTCCCCTTTTGGGCTTCTCCTCGGAAGGATACGGAGTCATAGCAATGTGTCCGAGTTCATGTTCGATACTGAATAAAGAGTGATCAAAATACCTGCGAGGTATCTTTACCCACTCATCATCAATCAAGTATTCTTTCCTGGTAAAAGCCGTTACTACAGCTTCCATCACATGATCCACATAAGACTTGTCGACTTTGATTAACTTATTTATAAAACTTGCGCAACTTACGGTAAAACGCTTAACTCTAGGGCTGCCGTCTTCATGAGACTCAGCCTGCTGTGGTTTGATGTTGTCTATGTCATTTTCTTTATGTCTCCTGCTCATCCTTAGAGCTTTTAAAGGGTTTGTGGGGTAAACAAGCGTCCTGCGGTACCTGTTGCTCTTCTCTGTTGTACATAGCTGATGGCACATCCTGTTACATAACCATCATTTTCTTCAGGCCCGGGTAGCCGCGTTTGGGGTGCTGACAGGTTGTTACAACTCGTTTATTGATCAATAGGCATCATGTTTTTAGTTAAAAAATATAGTAAATTATAACAGACGGCAAAGATACAAAATATACACGGAAGTACCAAATTATTTTGTTATTATTATAGAGAAAACAACGATCAATGTTTGGTTTTCTCGATTATTTTTCGTAACTTTGTAAGGTAGTTAAGAGATAATCTGACGCTACGAATTAACCCTATTTATTCACATTTTAAACACACAACAATTATGAACAAAACATTTAAAATGATTCTCCAGATTCTCGGTTACATCATTGCCGCCATTCTCGGCGCAGCAGGTGAAGCAACGCTCATGTAACGCTATGGAAAACTCGCGCTTTAAACTCTCTCAGTATGCCTGTGCGGTGCTGCTCATCGTGAGCAGCATTGCGCTGGTTGCTTACCAGGTCGTCATGATCGACGACGTGTCGAACGGCCTCTTGGTCTATGTCGCCCAGGCCTTCCTGCTCGTCGCCAGCATCTTCGGACTCGACTATTATGTAAAACTTATCACACGGAAAATCAATGGAAAACATCAAACTCTCTGAACACTTTCTGCTGTCGGAATTCCTCAACCTCGGCAAGTATCCCGACAACATTCCCACGCCACAGGTCGTCAACAACCTCGCCTACGGCTGCCGCCATCTGCTGGAGTCCGCCCGACAGGCCATCGGCTGCCCCGTCATCATCAACTCCGGTTACCGCAACCCTCGCGTCAACCGCTTCGTGGGCGGCGTTCCAAACTCGCAGCACATGCTTGGGCAGGCTGCCGACATCCGCCCCCAAGACCCGACAAAGTTCCAGCAATTGGTCGACTTCCTGAAGGCATGCGGCTATACCGACCAGCTCCTGACCGGTCCCAACTGGCTCCACATCTCGTGGAAACCGAACGGAAAGCCCCGCCGCTTCGTCCGGATAGGGTACTACAAGTAACAGCAATCCCCGAGACTCGCAATGAATCTCGGGGATATAAGTGCACAATAGGCGGTTCTTCTGTGTTTTCTGTTGAGTAATTTTAAGTTATATTTCTCCCGCCCCAATCGTTGAGCGGTCGTCTTTCTTCTCCTTATTCTTATAGCGCTGGATTTCTGCCTGTTCCAGCTCACAGAAGCGATTGTAGTGCTGCGCCATTGCTTCTGTGTCGTATTGTTTCTTCTCAGGGGCGTCGTACTTCAGATGTTGTAGGTTAAAGGCTGCAAGCATGTCACGCTGGTGAGTGTCGCCGTTCGACAGGGTGACGCTACGCTCCTTCAGTTCGTGCTTCTCAAAGCTGTTGTTCGTGAAGTCGTATTGGCTGGCAGCATTCTGTGTATCCACCTTTACTACCTCACCGCCAAGCGACTTCACCTTGTTCTCCAAAATGGTGACGAACATAGCAGGAGCATGGTTGGCTACCGACTTGCCGAAGCGTTTCTTCTTCTGAATCTTGCCTGTTTTCTCGTTTACCTTGGTTTCTTTAGCCTTTCGCGTCCAACCGCTTATCTGGTTGTTCTCCACGATAAACGTATCACCCTCTTTCAACAGCGCATTGGCTCTGTCAATGTGTTGCTGCTTGCGGATGGCAGCCTGACGGCGCTGCAACTCAGCCATTTCCTTGCGTAATGCCTTGTAGCGCTTGGAGTCGTTCCACACCAGTCGCACACCACGTTTGATGGTGCCGTCTTCGTTGAAGTTCTCAGGATTGTTGGCTCTGCGGCTGCGGTCAATCTTTCGGGCCAAGCGGGTAATCTCCTCTTGGATATTGTCGCACTTCGAGGCCAGTTTGTCGATGCTGGCAATGTTCTCGCCCGAAACGGCAACGGTAGTAGGACCTATATCTATGCCCACATTACCTTTGCCCAATGTTCTACCCTTCTGTGGCTTCTCACCCTCGATGCTCAGTTGTACGTAGTACTTATACTGGCCACGTATCAAACGACGAACCACCTTCACGACTTTAATGCTGTCCAGTCCTCCCTTGAGTGCCCACATCTCATAATCAGCATGTTTGGGATTGTGCAAAATGGGCAAGATCATGAACTTGGCATTCTTACCAGTTTTACTATTTAATTTAATGGCCAACTCCATCTTTTCCAAATGCAGTTCCATACCTGAGAAGACTTTCTTCCCACTACCATTTGTCTTCTTGCCACATCCGAAGGAGTTCAGTTCTCCATATCTTTTGAACGATATCCGTTTAGCTTTATAATCGTACAGCACTTTATTCCAGGAAGACCAGATGTTGTCTGACAACTTTGCCAAAATAGCGGAATTAATGCCAATATCAGTATAAGTCTTTTCGTCGACGATGCTTTTCAGTCCCAGCTTTGTCACGAAGCCATTGATACCATAATCGTCAAAAGTAATGTCAAGCAGTTCCTTGTTACTGCCCAAGATGCCGTTGATGTGAAAAGGATGTTTTTTGAAGAAGTCTCGTTTCTCCTTGAATGTCTTGCAGGCCTGAAACTCCTTCATCTGTTCAAAGTACCTGTATTGACGGAGCAACTTACCCTGCACATAGTTGTACAATTGGCGAAGCTGCTCATAACGCTTGTTGAGGATATCTGCCTGATACTTCTCAACCAGCAAAGGCAATTCCAATACAAATACTTCTTCCATAAATTCAATTAGCCTACATTTCTGGGTGATTAACACCCTCTCTCTTGAACAAGGCGACGGGCCTCACCCTGTCAATAGCCTACATTTCTGGGTGATTAACACCAATAAGGAGGACACAACAATGAAGACATTACCTGTCAATAGCCTACATTTCTGGGGGATTAACACCTCTTAAACTTTTGCTTGCTTTCGCACATGCCTGTCAATAGCCTACATTTCTGGGTGATTAACACCGGCGTGATGGTGGGCTAACAACGACACCTTCCTGTCAATAGCCTACATTTCTGGGTGATTAACACCAGTGTATGATGGAATATTACGACCCTAACCCTGTCAATAGCCTACATTTCTGGGTGATTAACACCTTGCCGAGTATAGCAGCCATGAGCTGTGTCCTGTCAATAGCCTACATTTCTGGGTGATTAACACCTTGCCAGCGAATTACACCGCCAACAGCGTCCTGTCAATAGCCTACATTTCTGGGTGATTAACACCCTGTAGTGCATAATCACCTGGGAATGAAATAAAAAGGCCATGATTTGCATACTCAAAGACTTGCTCTATACTCCCATTCCCAAAGGAACTGACTGTTATTTTTGCATTCTTCATTCTGCATAATCGTTTGTCGCACCAGCCGCCCACTGGCATTAGCTTAACGTGCGCAAGGCCTGACAACACCTTATGGTTGCAAAGTTAGGTAATATTTTCGAAAGTTCCAAATAAAATGACGGAAAAAGTAGAAAAGTAGGAAAGTAGGAAAGTGGACATAAAGGTATTCTGAAGGAGATAAAAATGGGTAATATAATAATATGTATATAATATAAATTATAAAACTTATACTATAAATGTCTCTTTTCCGCACTATTTCTCCCTCCTTCACGCACTATGAAAATGCTTAATGTCCACTTTCCGCATTTCCTACTTTCCGCATTATAGTTTACCCTAACTAAACTCGCAGTTTACCCTAACTAAACCTGGGGTTTACCGGCACTAAAACAGCCCACCCGTGGAGGTGAGCTGTTTTTTATATAAGTACACAAAAATAGATTGACAACTAAACATTCTCGTGAGCATAGTTCTGATAGTTACCCAGAATTTGCTCGATATGGATAACCTCTGAGCAGGCATCCCACGTTACACCTCCGCCCATGAGATACCAGTTCTCACGTTCTTTGGCAGGCATTCTTTTCAGCGAAGGGAAAGCCGAAATAGGCATCAATACAGAACGACCATCCTGTAAGTCCACCTGAAACTTTCCACGTTTGGGGAACGACAACCGCTTGATCTTCGGCCTTACATCCCAATATCCTTCCTTCTTATACATAATTACTTCTTTTTTGTTTTCTTTACCGTCATCATCCTGACGCGTTTGCCTTGTTTGAAAAGATTCCATTGCTGGATTAACTTTTCCCGATATGCACTGGCTATGGCCAGTACTTCTTTTGCTTGAGAGTCTGTCAAGTCACCCTTTTGGGCCAACTCAACCACAGGTTCCAACCATATCTTGCACAGATGCTCAGTACCACGTTTACCCACATGAACATGAGCCCGATTCTCATTATAGTCTGTATTCCAAAAAAGGAACTGCCAGATAATTTTAGCTGTGATATACAGCAGTATTTTAGGCATCGACGTTTCTGTTTAATAATTAATTACTCCGCAAAGATAAGAACTTTTTCTGATAGTTCCAAATAAAAGACTGAAAAAGTAGAAAAGTAGGAAAGTTGACATTAAGGTGTTTTGAAGGTAAAAAAAGAAGATTTTTTGAAAAAATAATGGCAAAAATGTTTGGATAATTCGAAATTATTTTGTATCTTTGTATCGTAAATCCAAATGAGGATGAAACGTCGGAAATAGGCGGCCCGACTGACAAGTTCGCCTTAGTAATTTAATACCAAATTAAGATTATGGCAGTAAGAAAAATTGCAATGGTCGTGAATCTGCGACAGAACAAGAACGAATCGTCTCAGTACTTCGGCAAGTGGTATCCTGAGGTGGACGAGAAGAAGCCTCTGGACCTGAAGGGATTCTGCGCCCACATGACTGAGCACGGCAAGCTGGCCGACTATCAGATGGTAGTGCTGGTGGTGCAGCAGGTGGTGGAGTGTATGAAGGAGCTGGTGCTCCAGGGACAGCCCGTCAAGCTGGAAGGCTTGGGCACCTTCGGCCCATCCATCGAGGGTGTTAAGGGCGGTGCGCTGTCCGTACAGGCAGCCATGACGGCAGGTCTGGACTCGCTGATCGATGGTGTGCACATGAACTTCACTCCTGAGAACACCAAGGGTGAGAAGCTGACCTCTCGTGCATTGAAGGATGAGTGCGTGTTCGATGCCGGCTATGTGGTGGAGAGCGTGAAGCGCACCATCGATGGCAAGGAGAAGCGTTTCCAGAACAAGACGCCTATCAGCTTCATCCTGTCGCCAGCAGGGGCCTCCCCTAGCCCCTCCGAAGGAGGTGGAAGTAATCCTACTCCGTCAACCAACAACGGCGATGAGCCAGGTGAAGGAGACTAATTAAAGAGTGCGTCGAAAGGCGCCTCTTTAAAGTGAAAAGTGAAAATTCGGGCTCACCATTTGGTGGGTTCGATTTAATTTACTAATTTTGCAAGCGAAATGAAAAAGGGACTGGTACTGGAAGGCGGAGCCATGCGCGGGCTATGGACGGCGGGCATCATCGACGTGATGATGGCACACGACGTGTGGCCAGACGGACTGATTGGTGTGTCAGCAGGTGCCGCCTTCGGATGTAACTACAAGTCGCGACAGATAGGAAGGGCCATCAGGTATAATACGCGCTTCGCCAACGATTCAAGGTACAGCGGCGTGAAATCGCTGCTGACAAGCGGTGACTATTACAACGCCGAATTCGGCTATCACGTCATACCAAAAAAATATGACATCTTCGACGACGACGCCTTCAACAGCAACCCCATGGAATTCACGGTGGTATGTACGGACGTGACAACGGGTAAGGCGGTATACCAGCCGCTATGGAAGGCCGACTACAACTGCTACGAGTATATCCGCGCATCGGCATCGATGCCGCTGGTGTCGAAGGTGGTGGAGATAGAAGGGCGAAAGCTGCTGGACGGGGGCGTGAGCGACTCGATACCTCTGGCGTATTTCGAGCAGCAAGGCTACGACCGCAACATCGTGATACTAACGCAACCGCTTGGTTATCAGAAAGAACACCTGAAGCTGATGCCGCTGATGCGGATGGCGCTGAGGAAGTATCCTGCTATGATTCAAGCAATGGAAAAACGCCACGTGATGTATAATCAGCAACTGGAATATGTTGCACAAGCGGAACGCGAGGGGCGATGCCTGGTGATACGTCCGGAGGAGAAGATTCCGATAGGTCACCTGTCGCACGACGTACAACTGATGCAACAGGTTTATGAGTCAGGAAAAGCCGTAGGAGAAAGGTATATTGAAAGAATCAAAAAGTTTTACAAGATATGAGAATTGACATCATCACGGTATTGCCCGAAATGCTGGAGGGCTTTGTTCACGAATCAATACTGGCCAGAGCCGAGAAGAAGGGACTGGCGGAAATCAGACTGCATAACCTGCGTGACTATACGTTGGACAAATGGCGACGGGTGGATGACTATCCATATGGAGGCAGCGCAGGCATGGTGATGCAATGCGAGCCGATAGACCGATGCATTACTGCGCTGAAGGCGGAGCGCGACTACGACGAGGTGATTTTCACATCGCCCGACGGCGAGCGCTTCGACCAGCACATGGCCAACGAACTGTCGCTGAAGGGTAACCTGATTATTCTGGCTGGTCACTATAAAGGTATCGACCAACGCGTGAGAGACCACCTGATTACCAAGGAGATATCGATTGGCGACTTTGTGCTGACGGGCGGCGAACTGGTGGCTGCCATGATAGCCGACGCCATCGTGAGAGTGGTGCCAGGCGTGATTGGCGACGAGCAGAGCGCGCTGTCCGACTGTTTCCAGGACGACCTGTTGGCAGCACCCATCTACACGCGACCCGCCGACTATAAGGGATGGAAGGTGCCGGAGATACTGCTGAGCGGCAACGAGGCGAAAATCAGGGAATGGGAACTAGAACAAGCATTAGACAGGACTCGAAAGCTACGACCTGATCTGCTAGGAGAAAAAGAAACCTTCTGAAGTCGAAATGACTCAGAAGGTTTTCTTTTGATATTCAGAGAGAGGCTATCAGTTGTTGACGCTACCTCCCACAATGTCGAGCAATTCGCTGGTGATAGCCTGCTGACGCGACTTGTTGTATTGCAGGTTCAACTGACGCAACAGTTCATCAGCATTATCTGTTGCTGTCTGCATAGCTACCATGCGAGCAGCATGCTCGGAAGCCACACTGTCGAGCAAAGCAGTATAGAGCATCAGATGGGCCATCTTGGGAATAAGCTTCTCGAGCACGGTGTTCATGTCGGGTTCAACGATGAAGTTGTCGTTGAGCGGTGCTACCTCACCTTCCTTCACTTCTTTCTTGCGACGATTCTTCTTCAGGTAGTCCTGCGCTTTCTTCGTAACAACGTTGGAGGTAAGGTCGCGCTCGTGGTCACGCTCAAGCTCCGTCTCAAGGTCGATGGGCAGGAACTGCTTGTTAGTCAGTATCTGCGAACCAGCCGACTTGAAGTGATGGTAGAGAATCTCCACGCGGTCGATTTCGCCATCATAGAACTTGCCACCCAGCTCCATCGCTAAGTCTATGCACTCGTGCACATTGGGATGGTCGACGAGCGAAGCTTTGTCGCACTTCACGTCGTAGCCCAGCTTGCGAGCCTTCTCGGCCACCTTGCGACCGATAGGCCACACCTCGACACTACCCTGCCCTAACTCTTCAGTATAGGCATCGACCGTGCGCTGCATGAGCTTGATGACATTGGCGTTGAAGCCTCCGCAAAGCGAAGAGTTGCTGGAGAAAACGATGAGGGCGACACGCTTGACGGGACGCTCCTGGTCGAAGACGGTCGAAGCCTCGACCTCAGCAGCCAGGAACGATTTGAGGATATGCTCGAGCATGGTCTCGTATGGCAGCATGTTCTGGATAGCCACCTGCGCATGGTGCAGCTTCGAGCTGGCCACCATCTTCATGGCAGAAGTGATCTTGCGCGTGCTGTTGACCGAGGCAATGCGGCCTTTAATTTCTTTCAGGCTTGGCATAGGCTCTTATTTTTTATACGTTCCAGCGATATCGGCCATCACAGCCTCAATCTTCTTCGTCGTCTCATCGTCAATCTTGCCGTCGGTAAGTGTGGCAATAACCTCAGGTGCACTGGAGCGCAACTTGTCGAGGAACTGGTTCTGGCACTCACGAACCTTGTCGATGGGAACGTCGCGCATTAA
>JAEEGG010000869.1_pt1 | contig 87011 bp, 69 predicted proteins | sample 9134161 | NCBI WGS metagenome assembly JAEEGG01 (sample SAMN16246543, study PRJNA631951) | gut metagenome | biome: gut microbiome; feature: rumen; material: CR-attached | host: Bos | place: Iran: Karaj | collected 2018-10
TGACAAGCAGCTATTGGTATCACCAAGTACTAACACAGCATTTGGTTTTGTCTCAACCATCACCTTATATGATTTGTCGATGATGTTACCCATTGTAGAACCGAGGTCATCACCTACAGCTTCCATATAGATATCAGGATCTGCGAGTTTCAGGTCCTTGAAGAATACCCCATTGAGGTTATAGTCATAGTTTTGCCCAGTATGTGCCAGCAAGCAGTCAAAGTACTGACGGCACTTGTTAATCACCGCAGCCAAACGGATAATCTCCGGGCGCGTTCCAACAATTATCAGAAGCTTCAGCTTCCCATTCTCTTTAAATTTTGCCATTATTTCGTTTTTATTTATTCGTTTATTTGATATCCATATTATCTGACTTAAGACGGTATAATCTTAGAATTATTAACCCATCTTATAATGTCGCCTGCCAACGCTTCATACGCAGCCTGCATCCTTCCCTTATCTTGAGAATCAATTCTAATTGCCCGCAATTCTACTTCAAATCTATCCATTGCAATAGATAATTCAGGTACAGCCTTCGACACCTTCTTATATTGGTGGGCATATTGTCTTTTCACAGGATAGAGTAAGAAAAGAATTAAAACAGCCAAATACGAATATACTTCGGTGGTAGTATAGGTTCCATTATTTCCTATACCATGTTTTATAATCGCTTCTTTCCACTGCTCTGCCTCAGTCTGAAGACGTAGATTTTCAAAGAAATCAGTTGCGTTATACCCCATATTCAGATATTCTTCGAAAAACAAATAGTGTTCAGCCTGGTTAAGCAGTCCTTCACACAAATCGTCCGTGATAATCATTCTCACTATAGGATTACCGCTCTTGTGAGCCATACCAAGCATGACATTATCATCCCCTAATGAATATCCTGTCTTGATATGAAGTAGTTCGTGAGCTATCTTTGCTTGATGCAGGTCTGGCTTACAATACACTACACCACATCCCTCACTTTTTGAGATCTTCCCTGCATAGAAATCCTTGTCCCACACTTCAAATCTCACAGAAATAAAATTCTCTATATCGTCCAACAGTCGCTTATTCTCATCATTCAGACTGTTTTTTATCTCTAGGTTTGTCATATTTCTATATTATTCGGCGTAAAAAAAATACAGAGTAACGGATTGCCTTTACATACCAGCCACGAGAATCTCCTTTATTTGCATCCGCATAACATAATTAATCTCGTCAGCAATCCTTATCAATGTTCCTTGGATTGAATATTGCTTCGTATCGTGGATTGAGTTGAATCATAATCTATAAATGTTTCAACACTTATATATAATAATTTACCATTCTTTTAATAGCCATTCATTAGTTTGAGCATCTGGAGTATAGTTGGCCACCTCCGATTTTGAATATCCTGCATCCTTAAGTCGTTTAATCACCATTTTTCGCATTTTCTTGCATCTGTCCCAAAACGCAAAAAACAAGTGTTCTGTATATGGTTCTACTCTATACCATAGGTTATAATCCAACTTATCTTGTGCCAAAAGAGCGTGAATCGGATAAAATGCCTGACGCAAGTATATAAGAGCTTCTTTGTCCTGCCAATGGAAAGATAGTCTGTACATAAATACAAAATATTGAATAGAATCTTTCTCATTAAGCAAATTAGAGAGAGGCATCCATATTTTACTACCTCTATTCCTAACCAAAGGACTCACCTCATCTATTGAGTTTATCAACACATATGCTATATCATTATTAATGGACGACGTCTTTGAAAGCCATGTAAGAATAACTTCTGGATAGGATTCGGTTTCTTTAGATACTGACACTTGAGACTGATGTTCTGTGCAATTAAGATAATCAAGATACTCAGCCACACATAACTCATCGTGTGAAAAGATCATTTGTGCAAGTTCTCTCGCAATAATCACTTTTTGTTCCAGCATGGTTTTCAGCAGTTCTCTCCAGTGCTTAAAAGCATTGACCATTTTCTTGTCTGAGAATACCGACAATGTTGACTGGAGTTCTTCTTTAGTAAAGTCTGCCCACACAATCTGATTGAGTAGTTCAGGGCTACTACAAATGATAGTCTGGAAGAATGCTTTATCTGATTTTCTTAAACCTGCTATTTCTGCATAGCTGATGTACCTCTCCACCTCATTAACCGTCTGTATACCCCATTCGTTCAGTTCTTCTGCGGTATATAACTGTTTTAGTAACTGCAAGAACTGATCAGTTGACAGGTCACGTAAGCGTTTACCATATTCAACCTGTTCCTCCGTGAACGAAGCGACATTTACTGTAGAAATAGTATATAAGAAACTCTCTTCTCCACCAAAGTCTCTTGCCACAGAGGGCTGGAAGACAGCAGACTTAAAGACTTTACCTTCTTGCTGATTGGGGAAGGTCTTTGACAATGTGTTGATTATCTCCAGCAATACCTGTTGTTTCTCCTCCTCATCCTTGCAAGTCCTGTTTATCAGGACAACCACGCTCAAGAAGCCTAAAAGCATCTCAACACTATCACCAAGTTCATCTTGATAATGTCGTATCAAGTTTGCCAACTGCGGTCTATTGTTAACGACACTGATACCCACGAGTTGTGACCAAGGTGCAGTTGTTCTATTTGACAGATACTTTACCGCATTACCGTCGTGTGTCACAAACTGGAGAGACAAATACTTGCCATCATATGCACGAGGGGAGGCTGTTCCTGAACAAATGGATTTATTCTTCATTATCTCGGTGGGCAGATAGTTGAGCAAAGTCAGCAATAGTTCCTGACTTTGCTGTGATGTAAACTCCGACAGGATGAATGAAGGTGTAGTTGATAACAGACTTTCATACACCTCTGCCGCCCTATTCTCTCCTATATCAGACAAATGCGTAGCAGCCTCCTTGGCATCTTCTACAAATGCACGTGGTGTCGAATAGCTCTCGAAGTTTTCTGTCAGCGGTACCTCAAAGAGGTAAAGCAGATTGCAGAAATCTGTTATCTTAATTAAATCATCCTTATGTATAAGTAAGCTATGTGTCCAAACACATCCAGGGCGGCGCATACCATCAGCATACCAAGTCATTGCCACAACGTAGTACGGGCTTTCATCCAGCGGATACGCTGTGATATAGTCGCGCTCGTTGTTAATACCCACATACTCAGACCAATCGCTAAGTGTAGCGATCTTGTCCATGTCGTGTGTGGATGGCAAGACTATACTCCCTTGGATATAGTTATGTCCAAGTTTGTATCCATGAAGCATCTGATGCAATGTTATCATAGCCTTTTATCTTCAAGTAGCCAAGCCAGCGGCTTGGTAATGTCGTAATCCTTGTCAGTGCCAGATGATATATAGGCACGTTTGCCTGCGTCTGTCAGTTCACTGACTACATCTTCGGTCAGTTCTCCACGTTGTTCATAATTCAAGCCTTGAGCACTGATACCGAAATATTTGACATTTGAGAAATGATGCTTAACGTAAGTATAGAAGAAAAGATGTCCTTTCTCTATCCATTTTTGAACCGTCATATTTTTTGCCATCATCAAGTCCCATTTGGAAATACAGAATGCAATCTTAATATCACCTTTCTTTTCACGAATATACTTCAAAAGTTCCACGTTCTGTATCCAAGGTTCTATTTCGTCAACATTGAACGTAGGAGTGGGCTTTCTCTCCGAATTCTCCCTTGGTTCTACTCCAAGTTCCTCGTTGAATTTCTTTTCATTTTCGGTTGGCAAGAAAAATAGAATCCTATCGCATTCCTTTAACCATTTCTCTATTTCAGAAGGTTCTTCATTTTGGAGTATGAGCTTATAGCGTTCACCTTTGAAATCAGGGATGGCAAGTTCAATAATAGAACCTGTATCCCTATGCTTTAAGCTAAATTCCAGTTCCATCTGTAGATTTGAACTGCGATTCACAGGTTCCTGCTCCAACCAGTTATTCCCTATGGAATCGAGATACTGCGTATTATCAGGACGTTTATTGAACGTAAGCTGATGGCCTGATGTGCCAGCACGTTCTATCACCCAAAAAGCCGCCATATAGGAAGACTTTCCTGTATCTTGTAAACCCACAACGAGGCATTTCTTTGCTTGGCTCATCTTTTTCAGTTTTTTGACACGGTTTGAATCCAATTATATGATGCAGGAAGAGGCTTTTGCTCTTTCTTACACAGTAGCTCAGAAAACAGTTTAATCAATTGTCCATTTTCTTCACCCACTTGAATACCAAGAGAACTAATCTCAAAGAGATGGTCATCTGATATAGCTATACTATCCTTGACAATATCCACTATCGCTTTCTTTCTTTTGTCAACCGCCTTAATAAAAGCCTTCTTCTTCTCTTCGTCAACTTCGCCAGTTTCAGTCTTTGAAGCATCAATAGCCGCTGATTCCACCATATCGCTCTTATTAAGGGCTACATACACTTCCGCGCCTACGGGAAGCATATCGTTCTCTTTGAATCTGGACAATAATGACTGGAAGTTCTCTTTATATGAGTTATATGACTTAGCTTTTAGAAGAGGTTCTATATCTGCAAATATAACCAGTTTGTCAGCGTACTTTACTGCTTTCTGCTGTTGAACAATCGTTATATCAGAAATTGCATCCCTGTAAATCTCGCCTGAAAGGTCTGAGATAACAAACATGTGCTGATTATTGCCTTGTTCGTTGCCTAACACCACATTAAGGATACTTCCCGCCTTACGCTGGGTTCTTTGAATCACAGACTGTCCGTCCTCGGACAAAAAGCGTTGATGCACACGGCGTTCAAAGCCCGTAAGTGTATCTGAATCAATGAACGTTTTCTTCAGTAAGCACGGTCTTCTACGAAGTATTGCGAACAAACTGCCAACAAACGTGGTCTTCCCACATTCACTGACTCCAAACAAGGTAATCAGTGTGGGGCGTGAGTCTGAAACAAGATTATTAACATCCGCATCCTTTAGTGAATCGTAACGGTAAGAGCCCTCGATATTCTCTTGCTCTTGCTCTTGCACCTCTGGCTGCGCAGACTTAGTAGCCTCTCCGCCAGTACCGTTCAACTTCAAATCTACAACTTCATTACTCATATTTCTCAGACTTTAAGCGTTCATACAGCAGTTCATAGAAAATGGCAATAGCGAAATTCAGGGGGCTGATACGGCGTGTTCCCAACTCCTCATAATCATTCGCAAGGAGATAGCGGCGGTAAACCGACACACTATCTATGTCATCAATAACTGTATCTGAATTAACCCGTATTTGGGGCTTAATATTTGCAAAGCTTATTGCAGAGCCTTTCAAGTCCAAACTCTTAAGGGTCTGAACTGAGTTCTCTGCGGTAAAGAGCCATTCTTGTGATGCTATTTCTTCTGCCACTTGGTATGCAAAGGCATAGATGTCCTGATTGTCAGAGGGTTTTCTACCTGCAAACTTCTTTTTAAACTGCTCGCGGTTATAGAATTTGGCAAGTGCCTGTATATCACCAAAAGTATCTTCCACTTCAAAGCCCGTATCTGCCCAAGTGGAATTATCAAATATCTCTTTCGATACTATATCATTTCCGATTAGAGAAGGAATGGCAATATTTTCTTTCCAATAATCCTCTACCGCAGCAAAACTGGCGGGATCTATGGTCTTACTGATAATACCGTCGGCATCATCTGTCTTAGCCTTCATTGCATTACGGAGAGCAAGTGGGAATACCACATTGTCATCTTCATCGCTGTCATTGTCAAGGGCCTCTCCTACAACATAACCAGCAAGGGCGCGATAAACTCTGCTTGGATATTTACGAGCAGTCTGTGTGTTAATGCTCTGCATTAATTCATGAGCAGGAATGTCCAAACAAAGATGAAGTACACAGTCCTCAAACTGTCCTATTTCAATAGACTCAACATACTTTGAACAAGCATCCGTCAAAGCTTCAACAACGCTTTGCTCGTATGGAAATACCAGTACCTCTGTAAGAATGTCTTTTAGATTACGTTCCATATCAATCACCATATTTAGTTAAAGCAGCTCCCAACTTATCAAGCATATCCTTTTTGGAAACAATTGATTTAAAATAAATCACTGCATTCACATAGTCATCCTTATCATCGTCGTATGCTTTAGGATTTATATCGCGAATCACCTCCCTGATATGCTCAGAACTATATAAGCGATATCTAAGTGCATATACCTCATCTGACATTTCTACTGCCGTTTTCATTTTACTAACTTCTTTCTTTTGGTTAGTTGTTCTGCTTTTCTTCTTTTTCAAAGCCACCCTACGTTGGTATGAGAATCTGTCGTTTTCAACAAACTCTTCACCATTCCAACTATAGCAGTTCACTTTGATTTTTAAAACACTACGTACAATATCAATCTCCAAGATATTGTAGATAGGTGGATAGAGAGCAGGATCCCCTTCCTTGCCTGGATGAAGGGAACCCACCTGTAAACGAATAGCACTTTTTCCCTCCTCATCCTGAGAAATAGACTGCGTATGCACATGACCATAAATCTGGAACTTGAACTTTCGGTCAAACTCTGTACGCAGGGCATCCTCATTTTCAAACCATGCGTGTGGATGATGCATCATAGAGATGTTTACCACAGTACTATTTGTATCAACATTATATGCAAACCTTGGAATATATAGCTTATGTTCTCCATCCTTTAGGGAACGAGGGTCGTTTACATCTTCTTTATCACATAGCAACGCTGAATTAAGGCAGTGCAGTCTAACCAAGTAGTTATCTAACATCCCTAAATCAACCTCCTTACGGAAACTCATATTGTTATAATTGTTGCTTCCAGAAAGAATACCTACAGCTACAGCATCTGCTGACGAATGTTTGTTAGCAAATTTATGATAGGCCTCAAAGGGGGAGTAAATAGTACGGAGTGTATCTAGTTCCTTATGTTTAGCTTGCTTGATAAAGTCATCTGCTGTTGTCAGGTCAAGCAAAGTGCCTCTCCATGCACGCCGTGTCAAGGCATTAACGCTTCTGTCAACATCGTGATTACCTGGTACTACATATATCTGTGTTCGTCTTTCGTCACACTCTAAACGATTTAAAATGCTTTGAAGGAACACTTCTGCGGTATTATACTCTTCCTCCTTCCCCCAATTGGCAATGTCGCCACAGATTAGAATCTGGTTCACAACACCAGAATCACGCACGTCATCCATCGCCTCCACAAACGCAGTCTCCAGAGAACGATAATCGTTCTCATCGTCCTCGCAATGAATAAAATGAATGTCTGAAAGAAGTAGTATTCTAAGCATAATAACTCACATCGAATAATATTGTTCTGACTGGCAGTATCGAACTGCATCGTTTAGCGACCACCTGTGCAATCAGATATTTGTTTCATGTCATTAGCCAGAAGCCAAGCTTCTGTCATTACATCGCTATTTTGTTAAACAATCTGCGTGCAATTCATTGATTTTCAGTACGTTACACGGGTTTATTCAACCGCTATCCCACAACATTTGCTCTTTACTCCTTTTTCCTTTTTTTACTCTAATGTGATTTTTACTTCATGTTTGCCACTTCGTATTAGGCATAGAATTACCTGGCTATGTCTATAGGCATGCCGTCTTAATGACTCGCCCGTAAAGACACAGTTACTTTTCGTAATATCCTTTGTCGCTATACTGCGACCAACGGAGATACATTTCCTGATAGTGATCTTTAATGAACTCTGATATTCTGGCTATCTCACGGTCATTGAGAATGCCACGGTTTTGAAGTACTGCATCGCCATTGCTCTTGACGAAGAATTTTGCAGAACCACCCTCTGTAAGTTTGCTATCGCTGGCATGGACGTGCATACATTCCACCACACAGAAAGAAGTGAAATAGAGATAATAGCCTGCCACCTTGAAGTCGTAGTACTTTGGCATTGTTCACTCCTCCATGTATTTCTTGTTTTGCTGTAGATAACGGCTCGCGATTGACAACTCAATATCATCCATCGTCGTCTCCAGTACTTCTCCATCTGTACTGAACACTACTGCCTTCTCTGGGCAGTTAAGATTGAGCACTTGTATTCGTTCGTCATTGCGAGTGAAGGCATACCCATTAACGATAATGTCTGCCTTATCTGCAATGGTCTTGAGCTTAGCAGAATTCAAGCCAGCTTGATTCTCCTCTAATGCAACTTTTGTATCAGGCATATGCAATACGTACGCTTTTAATCGGTTTTAAGAAGGAATCGTAGTCGATATAAAGTCCATCCAAGATAGGTTTAAGATCGATGTATTCCTCTTCTGGTTCAGCATTATGACGATATTTGGCCTTTACCACCAAATAGCCATCTTCCCATTTCACGACATCTGTGTATCGTTCCAGGCTGTATGGAGCCTTGAAACGGATATTATACCCTCCAAAGCTGAAGGCTGTGAAGCCATCTGCATTGCTGAGAGTTGCTTCATGCATCTTGTCAACCTGTATGTTTGTCGATGTCGTTACCATATTATTCTTAGCTTGGTGCAAAGATACAACTTTATTTTTATAAAAGTGCATTCTCTGCTATAAATTTTCTATATCACCTTCGAAATGTTAATATTCGTATTAACTTGCGTATTTCAAAAATTCTTTGTACCTTAGCGGCAGAGATGTCTGGTGTATGGTGGCTGACGGCTGAAGTTTTCTTTACAACGTCTTAAATGCCATCTTTGGAGCTTTATTCCCTTTTCCCTCCCGACAAATGAAATTGTTGTGGAAATGTTGTGGGAAAATCGGCTCTCTTTTCATAACTTGCTGAGTATCAGTGGCGGTAAAAAAGTGGAGTATCTATGGGAAAGCTCGAGCGGCACGATAATACATATATATTATGTTTATTTGTTTTCGTCCTATTATCTTTATCTTTTCGGTTAATCCGCGCCGGATTAACCACTCTCCTACTCTCTTCTGTCTATTATTCCGTTAAAGGTATCGGCCACCTTCTAATAGTCGCTATTTTCTACAATGCACCAATCATCTTTTGGTGACACACAACCAAAGATAAAGTCAAGTAAAGCTTCATTTACTATACAATCTATGATCTTAGCCGGGAACAGACTATTAGAAGAACACTCCTCCTTAAAACTACTATCAATATAGCAATCTGGCTATAGTATAATTATACAACGACACAAATTTTTCTCTCCTAACGAGCGAGTACAAAACACTGTAATTCAGCACGTTAGTAATAATTTAACTTTCGTTATAAGTAAGAAAATAGTAAACCACAGAGAACCGGTTCTACATTTTCGTTTGCAAAAGTAAGCTAAATAATTGAGAAAAACAAACTTTTTGCTAGAAAAAACGCAAAAAGATGTAATTTTATGGTTCATTTCAAGGAACCAGTGATTATTAATCCACAAATTAAATTGGTTGGTCAATAAAATAATTCATTTTCTTTCTGGTCCGCCAGAAAGAAAACCGAATCAAAAGAAAGAGCTCGAAAACGTCCTGAGCTCAGAGGCCGGAACACAAATTCTTCAAATCACTCAAAGAACTCGCTCCGCTCAAACAGCTTTTCGTATTTCGTTTCTCAGCCTGCTATCGCACGCTGAGACTCAATAGTGATTCAAAGAATTTGCATTCCTCTAAAGACCTCCTCGTGCGGAATGTTTTCTCTATAAAAAGAATTCACTAAGGTACGCCTGGGCATCAAAGCCCTGGCGTGCTTATCTTTGCGACTATGCGTAGCTGGTCGCTATGTTTTTGCGCGAAGGCGCAACATCTAATACCATTCTTAAACACCTCGGGGTATGCCGCGCGGCTGGGGGCGAGAAGCACCCAAAGAGCGAGGAAGGGTTGGGAGCGAGCGCTCTAGCGAGCGGGGGGGAGGATTAAAGTATATAAAAAATTAATCCGCAACCATTGCTAGTTGCGGATTAATTATTTAGCCTCGATTATTTTCTTTAATTCGTCTTTATCAACATTGTACTTATTCGCAGCAAGATAGGTAAGTACATCTTGAAGTTTTGCCACTTCCGGTGATTGGCGCATCGTCTTGCATAATTTTATTATTCTTGGATCTTTCTGAGTTGATACACTATCTTTTGTCTTTTCTATAAGTTCGTCAATATCTGAAGGCAAATCAAAATCCTCCATCTTCATTCCTATAGCATCAACATTTGCTTTGATAAAAGTCTCCATTGCTTTGTGTTCCTTCCCTACTTTTATTACATAATGATGTTTATCTCTATGCTTTAGAAATGTAAGGTTATCCGTTCTCCCTATCTCATCAAAACTTTCTATATATGATATCTTCCTTTTATCATTGTCTATAATGCCAACGGCAAATGCATCCTTGAATTTTCCTTTCTCCATCTCCCGTGCCACCTCATTGCAGCTATGTTTATGACTTACTTTAGCATCCAACAATGAAGCAACAAGTGTAGTGTCAATAAAACACTCCGGCATAATCTCATTATACTTCATCACCGAGCCTTTCTATATTAAAGAATGCGTCCACTCCACTCTCAAACATATCTTGAACATCTTCCTCTGTTGCAATTTTAACCACAGATCCATTCTCTGTAGACTGAATATAGAACAATCCAAAATCATACGATTCTCTTTCCAACAAGATGTCTAGAATATATGGACTGTGGGTAGAGATAAAGAGGGTATTACCTTTTTCTAAATTGACAAATTTGAGAAGCGACTTCATCAGAATTTGCTGCGTGGGAGGAAACAAATTTTCTTCAGGCTCTTCTAGGAATACCTCACAATGATGGATTTTTGATATATTAAGGAACCTTCTTATTAACCATTGATTCATTTCCGGGTTGGGAATGTATTCTTTCTCCAGGCCAGTTTCTTGATTAATTGTCCCATACTTTGGATTTTTTATAAAAGTCTCACCTATGTTCTTACCATAAAATTCAACCAGTGAGTTAACTAACTTTTCTATTTCAGACTTATGCTTCACCGAGTTGTCTTCGCGCTCCCGATACTTTTTACTGGTAATATTAACTAAATGCACATATAGCGGTATCAATGATTGTAAACCACTTGACACATTCGTAAATGGAAGAATACGTCCATCCTTCATCTTAACATAATCCATGTCATTACTTTCGTCATAATGGTATGCCACGTCAAGATTAAGAATCGCCTCATCATCGCCTACTGATTTTCTGGCATCCGACCAGTCTGCCATAAAGTCTTGAATATTCTCAGCAACCGACTTTACCTCGAACCAGTTAGGGATGACGGCTACCAAATTCCTTTCTGCAGGCACATAACTTACCTTAGGACGTTTGTAATCCCATCTATTCTCTTTCCACTCATACGAAAAGCCTTTTTCTTTGTCATAAGAGAATTTTATAAAATCCGACTCATATCCTATATATGTATTATCATGTTCATACCCATTCAAGCGGTGGAAGTTCATTAGTTCTTCTATAAACACGCCATTCTTCTCAAAGCGCTTCGCGTTCTGTTCTATGGCTATGCGTTTCTCCACCCAAGTGCAGAAGCAAGACACCTTCAAAACACAACTTTTACCTATGCTTTGCTCGCCAATAATGACATTTACATCTTGAAGCAAAATATCTGCCTTCATTATTGGACCGAATTCGCGTATTATTATTCTCTTCATATCTGTTTCTTATTCTTCTATATTTATTAAAAGCACAAGAGTCGATGATGCACAATCCTTATCACCCGGATATCATGCCTCTACCGTCATCAGTCAAACGTATAGGTCTCGCCTGTGCCCCAATCGGGGTTTAGATTAAAGCCAACAGATGATGCGCCTGCGGTGAAGATGGGGCCTTTGATGGTGGTTTTGTAACCTCGCTTAAAGGCTACATTGGTTATCGTCTTGGTAAACAGGACGGTATTGGTATCATCCAGAGCCTCGATCGTGACATCCATCGTCTCCTCATCGGTATAAAGGAAGGGGTAAATGCCAACTTTTATCGGATCGCCAATCTTTGCAGAGGGATTATTAATCTGAGTAAAACCTTTATCGGAAAGAGCAAAGCCGGTGGTGGGGTTAAAGCTCTTATCGCCCTTCGCAAATGTTGTTCTTATCTTAGTAGCAATGGCAGAGCGACCATCGGTAGACTCAATATAGAGCCAAGAGTTTATGCGATCTAGAGTGACTGTAAGATCAAGTGGTGAAGTCTTTGTCACTGTGACATCCTTCGTCAAGCAAAACATCTCGCGTGGTCGCTCGCTGGTAAATACCGCCTCAGTAGGACTAGTAAGTGTAAACTCATCGCCAGCGAAATAGCCATATCCAAGTGCCACCATTTTATATTTACCTATAGGCAATTGGCACGAAAACTCACCAAATGTGGTATATGTGCTTTTATCGCTCTTGAACTGAGTGGTTTTATAGACCTCGGTATTGCCATTATAAAGCGCCAACGTAACGGCCTCAACAGGTTTATAATCCTTAACATCGGTGACAGCACGAGTGCCTGTATCGGGAAACTCAGACTGAGTTATGCTGAAATCATTTACATGTATCGTGACGGGTGCGGTGACTCGCGATGTGTCATCAGATGGATATTTCACATTATCACAACTAGAAGTAAGCAGGGCTAGGCCTGCCAATAATATTAATTTAGTTTTCATTTAAGTAATATGGTTTAAATGAGATCCCTCGACTGCGCTCGGGATGACAGAGAGAGAGAGGGATGACAATAGAGGCTTAGGATAGACCCAATAAGCTCTTTAGGTCGTCTTCCTTATAGAGAATCCAGGCGGTGGTGCCCAGGAATGCAAGGAACACAAACACTAGACACATCTGAGCGCGCTTTGGGCCGGCCTTGAGCACTGGCACTGTGGCGCTCTGCAGTGTGGTAAAGGCTGGTGTCTCCTGCTGTACCTTAGCCTCAGCTGCAAGGAGCTGGGCTGCCACCTGCTGATATGCGTTATACTGAAGCTGCATCTCGTTTTCCAGGTCGGTCTGCTTCTGGCGAACCGTCTGCAGTATCACATCCTGGTTGGCATCCATAAACTCAGAATAAAGCTGGCGGGCCTTCTCGTAGCGGGCCTTGGTCTCGGCACATATCTTCTTGTTATACTCAAGGTCTACACGGGCCTTACTGGTGCGATAATCAGTAATGAAGTTTTGCAAACGGGTCTTTACCGTATCAGCCATCTTAGCAGCTATCACAGGATCTTGATCAGTAACACTGATGGTTATCAACATTGTCTTCTTGTCAACATCGCAAACCACCTTTTTATCGATGGCCTTTACAATTCTATCCTGCTCCTTGGTAAGGCGGAATGGGTCTACCTTGGCAACTTCTTCCTTCTCCTTTGAACCAAAGATACTGAACACTGCCTTCATGGCACCACTCCACCAGGGGGCCTTCTGCTCTTTGGTAAGGTAATCATAGTACGACATGGTGCGATCTTTCTCGCCCTTATCCTTGTCGCCCTCGATGGTTACTGGCACTGAGAACAGCGATGTCTTAAAGTCGACTGAGTTCATCAGGTCAGGATACAGTGTTGGGAACAGAGCCTCGGTACCGACACCACCCGAACCCAGGTTAACACCGAAACTGCTGGCCAGCGAAGCCAGACCACTGGTACTCTTGCTGCCGCTCATTTCAGGGCTGAGCTTAACAGTACAGTTGTAGAAGTTGGGCTGAGCCAGTGCATAGATAGCAGCAAGCACAAAGGCTACTGGAAGTACCTTGATGTAAAGCATCTTGTGCTTTAGGAGGTCTTTAAAGATTTTTGCAAAATCTATTGAAGCCTCTTCTTGAGATTCCAAATATTGTTCGTCCATATACTAAAATATCAATTAATTATTTTTCGACAACTCACCCGCCCCTCTCTTGGTCCTTAAGAGAGGGTACCTCCCCCCTCCAAACCTCCTCCCTCAAGGGGGAGGCTTAAAGTAAGGATTTGGGAAAACCGCAAATCCTTACTGACCTTAAGTATCGCGGGACTCGCGATGTTTCTTTTTATAGTTTTGTTAGAGCTACTACCATAGTTGCTAATGAGGCTAGGGATGTGCCCATCGAGACGAGACTACCCAGGTTTACTGGAGTCTTCTGTTTCTTGGATGGAACTACAATCTCGCAACCAGGCTCGGGCTTGGCACCCTTGCTGGCCACACCGATGGTACCGTTCTGATATACTATGAAGGTCTTAGACTTCTTGGCGCGATTGCCCCAGCCACCGGCCTGATTTACGTACCACTTGTAGCCCTTGCCAGCAACATAAGATACGGTGTTGGGGAAGAACACATCGCCCGAAATCTTAACCGATCCATTGAACTCGGGCACAAAGATGCGGTCGCCCTCGCGAAGCAGAATATCATACTCGCCACCAGGATTCTGTACAGCCTTGTCGAGATTGATACCTACCACATATGTATCGCCCAACTGCAGTTTGGCACCAGAGACAGAATCACCACGCTCTGTGAGGATATTACGGATGGCCTCGAGTGTGGCCTGCTGGCGCACACGCTCCTCATCATTCATGACGCGAACCAGGCGCGAACCACGCAGATAGGCTGCATCGGTAATGCCACCAGCCATCTTAACTGCATCGCTAAGGCGCATATTCTTGTGCTCAAGGGTATAGATGCCCTCGAAGTTAACCTCGCCAGCAACTGTAATACTGCCACCAGTAGAGAAAGCAGGACTCTTGCGAACGCTTACCACATCGTAAGGCTCAAGAGTAAAATCACGGTCGCCATCGACTACCAGTCCGTCCTTAAGGCTGAATGAGAATATCTTGGCAATCTCGCTCGACTTCTCAGTGGCATTAGGATCAACGATACGACGGGCCACATCTACCTTGGCCAGCGATGCTGCATCGGTAAGTCCACCGGCACGTACTATCAGGTCTTCGATAGTCTCGTTCTCAGCATACTGATAGCTGCCGGGCGAGAACACCTCGCCATTGATGGTAACAACACGCTCTGACACGCGCTCGGCCTGTGTGGGGATAAACAGCACATCCTCGTTTCTAAGAGGTATATCGGCCACAGTGCCAGCCATAAGGCCTGCGATATCAATAGACTGGGCCTCGAGTGTGCGATCCTCCTTCATGCGATACATCACACCACGAGAAGTGAAAGCATCCTCGGTGAGTCCATCGGCGGCCTCGATAAGTGAGCGTACAGTGGTGATCTGCTTGCCCAACTCGAACTGACCTGGACGGAACACAGCACCCTTGATCTCTACCATATTCTCGTAACGGTTGATCATACCATCCACGGTGATAGCATCGCCATCGGCCAGCTTGAACGAGCTCTGGTCGAACTCCTCTACATTGTGTACAGAGAAGCGCTCGCCTGCCTTTCGAACCAAGCGAACTGACTTCTTATATGCATCGCCTGTGAAACCACCGGCATACTTGATAACCTGAGCCACACTCTCAGAGGGGCGCATCTCGTAGAACATAGGACGCTTAACATTGCCCTGAACACCTACCAGACAGTCGTATGGGCCTACTACAATCACATCGTTTTCGTGCAGACGGATATTGCCTGCCAGACGGCCGTTGAGGATATATTCGTAAACATCGACCACAGTGACCTGCTTGCCACCACGGAACACCTTGATGTTACGCAGGGTACCAAGGTCGTTGATACCACCAGCCATATACAGGGCGTGGAACACAGTGGCAAAGGCACTGAGTGTGTATGTGCCAGGGGCCTTAACTTCGCCCATCACGTTGATGAGAATAGAGCGGGTCTGGCCCACGCTAAGCTTAAGACTGCTGCTGGCATAGCGCGAACCCAGTGTGCTGCGGATCTTGCTCTGAGCACCAGCAACTGTGAGACCGGCCAGATGGATAGGACCATAGCCGGGCACAGTAATATCGCCATCGGGAGATATGGTGAGCTGCTCGCTCTTCTGCGAAGCACCATAGATATCAATAAGAACCTGATCGCCAGCACCAAGAACATAGTTCTGTGGGGTGGCAATGTTCATATTAGGCTCGAAACTGAGCAACTTGTTATTGAATATGTCGCGACCAAACACCTTGAGTTTAGCCTCGCCTACTTCGCCATCTACATGCTGGTTGATGTTCTGCTGTATCTCGGCATATTGTATGTCGGCCTCCTCCTGAATCTGAGCCTGAGTAGAACCAGACTTACCGACAACCACCTGCTGACCGCTGCTCTCGGTGCCCTTGCGCATACGCGACTCGACCTCACCTACAGCTGCATCAGCCTTGGCTTCCATGCCACTCTGCTGAATCTGCTTCTGATACTGACTGCGCAAGCGACGAATCTGATCGATCTTGACACCACGCTGCATCAACTTTGTTACAATCTGGGCCTGTGATGTGCCAGCCTTGGCCTCTGCCTGAATAAACTGCATCACCTGCTGGTCACTCATACCCTGAGCTACTGCCGCCTGTACCGACAGCAGCATCACAAAAAACAATACGTATTTTTTCATATAATCACAAATTTTCTCCTCCTAACGCACGACCATAAGAGCTTGGTTATCAGAACGTTAGCGTAATATTCAATTCAAAACCAAATAGAAAAAACAAGAACTTATTTGAACCGGTTCCGTATTTTCTGCCGACAAAGGTACGATATATTTTCGAATAAACCAAATAATAATGCAAAAAAAACAATAAAGCTGCTAAATTGCGACTTTCATCAATGTTTTTAGTGATTTCTGCAGACTTAATCCTTATTTATACTGAAAGGGGCTGTCAAAATCGCACAACAATGGGTGACGGGTGTCCTTATCTGAAAGGATGGCCTTATCTACAGGAATGCGCCAATCGATACTCAGAGAGTCATCGAGAATACTGATGCCGCCATCGGCCTCGGGATGATAGAACTCATCGCACTTATACTGGAAAACGGCTGTGGGGCTGAGTACGGCAAAGCCATGGGCAAAGCCCTTGGGGATAAAGAACTGGCGATGATTATCCTCGGACAGCTCTACTGCCACATGCTGGCCATAGGTGGGCGAGCCCTTACGGATATCTACTGCCACATCGAGCACGGAGCCCTTAACGCATCGCACAATCTTGCTCTGAGTGAAAGGCGGGCGCTGGAAATGAAGTCCACGCATAACGCCATAGCTGGACATCGATTCATTGTCCTGAACAAATGTGATCGGACCGACCTTCTCGTCGAACTCTCGCTGAGAAAACGACTCGAAGAAGTATCCGCGCGAATCATTAAATACACGCGGTTCTATTATATATAATCCCTCGATTGCAGTCTTTATAACTTCCATGGAAAACTTGATATTTGATGCAAAAGTAGATAAATAAAATGAAACGGCCAAATAAGAAGGGATAAAAATGAAGATTTTAGCTAAAAAGGGACGTTTTGTGGAAAATATAATGTAACTTTGCACCCAAAATATAGATTAATGGAAGAAAATAACGATATACAACAGTGGTTTTGCCTTGGCTGCACCAGTCCCCAGAGAGAACTGAAGGTAAGGGACGATGTGCGCAGATATGGGCTGGAGGCATTTGTGCCACTGAAATATGAGGTAAAAAGACTTCGCCGCCAGGAACAGCGCACTCTGGTGCCGGCCATATCGGGACTGATGTTTGCCAAGGGTACACTGGACGAGGTGAAGGAATACATAAGTCACGCTCACTATACTGTATATATAAGGAAATCAACTTTTTCGAACAAAGAGGATTATCTGACCATACCCACAAGGGCTATGGAGGACTTTATAGCAGTGACCGTGGACCACGAGGCACACATATCATATTTCAGACCAGAAGAGATAAAACTGCAGGCTGGCGACAAGATACGTGTAAAAGGTGGTATATACGACGGAAAAGAGGGCATAATAATGCGCATAAAAGGCAAGCGCAACAAGCACCTGGTGGTGCAGATACCAGGGTTGCTAGTAGCGGCCGTAGAAATGACCCCGGAGCTGATTGAGTTGAGCGCTTCTGCCGGGGGGCGGTCTGCCAAATCTGTCAGTTCTGTCAGGGGACAGGTACCTGGCAGCCCAAACAATCCTGCCAGTTCTGCCAGGTACCTGTCCCCTGACAGAATCGGCAGCGCTGGCGACACCAGCGAAGACATCGCAGAGGAAAAGCCATCGAAGAATATCGACGGGGATAAGAAGTATCTATACGACACGGCACACAGGCTGCTGTTTGAGATCACCAATAAATATAAGGAGGATCAGGAGTATTATCTGCTGATGAACGAACTGAAGCGCTGTAGAGCAAGACTCATTACATTTAAAGGGTTCACCCCCTCAACTGAGGCGGAACTGGCCCTGCCTATGTATATGGCAGCGGTGCTGCTGGATGAAGATATTCCAGAGGCAAAAGAGAGGCTGGAGAAAGCCATCGCGCGTTTGAAGGACTCGAGCAAGCTGAAGGCGAAGTGCCTGGAGATGATGAGTGCGCTTGAAAGTTTCGCCGGCGCTGCCGACGCTGCCAATTCTGTCAGGGGACAGGTACCTGACAGCACGAGCAACGCCGGTTCTGTCAGGTACCTGTCCCCTGACAGAATCGACAGACCGTCCCCTGGCAGAACTGACGATAAGAATTAAACATTAAACATTTATAATTTTAACTGATTATGGAAATGATTAAGCTTGACATTACTAAGGCTGCATGCTTCTTGGAGAAGGGTGCAGTGGAGAGTTTTGAACCAAAGGTGGCTGAGGCACAGAAGGCTCTTGAGGCCGGTACTTGCCCTGGCAACGACTTCCTGGGTTGGTTGCACCTGCCATCGTCTATCACACCTGCTTTTATCGACGAGCTGCAGGCTTGTGCTGACACTCTGCGCGCTAACTGCGAGGCTATCGTAGTGGCTGGTATCGGTGGTAGTTACCTTGGCGCTCGTGCCGTGATCGAGGCCCTGAGCCCTGCATTCGGCGCTAAGAAGGGTGCTGAGATCCTGTTCGCCGGTAACAACATCAGCGAGGACTATCTGTTTGAGCTCACTGAGTATCTGAAGGACAAGAAATTCGGTGTGATCAACATCTCGAAATCGGGAACAACTACCGAGACTGCCCTGACATTCCGTCTGCTGAAGAAGCAGTGTGAGGCTCAGCGCGGTAAGGACGAGGCTAAGAAGGTAATCGTGGCCATCACCGACGCTAAGAAGGGTGCTGCTCGCACTTGCGCTGACAAGGAGGGTTACAAGAGCTTTATCATCCCCGATAACGTGGGTGGACGTTTCTCGGTACTTACTCCAGTAGGTCTGCTGCCTATCGCATGTGCTGGTTTCAGCATCAAGGAACTGGTGGCTGGTGCTCAGGAGATGGAGAAGGCTTGCGCTCCTAGCGTACCATTCGCCCAGAACCCTGCTGCTCAGTATGCTGCTGTACGCAACGGCCTGTATCAGAACGGCAAGAAGATTGAAATAATGGTGAACTTCCAGCCTAAGCTGCACTACTTCAGCGAGTGGTGGAAGCAGCTCTACGGCGAGAGCGAGGGTAAGGACCTGAAGGGTATCTTCCCTGCAAGCGTTGACTTCACTACCGACCTGCACTCTATGGGTCAGTGGATTCAGGAGGGTGAGCGCACTATCTTCGAGACTGTTATCAGCGTTGAGGAGCCCGAGAAGAAGCTGCTCTTCCCATCGGACGAGGAGAATCTGGACGGTCTGAACTTCCTGGCTGGCAAGCGTGTTGACGAGGTGAACAAGATGGCTGAGCTGGGTACACAGCTGGCTCACGTAGATGGTGGCGTGCCCAACATGCGCATCAGCATGCCACGTCTGTCAGAGCGTTACATCGGTCAGATGATCTACTTCTTCGAGATCGCCTGTGGTATCAGCGGTAATGTACTAGGTGTTAACCCATTCAACCAGCCTGGTGTAGAGGCCTACAAGAAGAATATGTTCGCCCTGCTGGACAAGCCCGGATACGAGAAGGAGAGCGAGGCAATCAAGGCTCGTTTGGCAAAATAAATTTTAGATAAAAAGAACGTTTTAGTTTTAGATAAAAAGAACAGAAGGACATATTTTAAGTACAGCATGGTGCGCAGCCTTATTTATGTTCTTTTGTTCTTGGACAAGCCAAGCGGCAAAGCCGAGCGCTTATTATCAAAAAAGAATATGCTCAAAGCAGTATTGTTTGACATGGATGGAGTGCTGTATGATTCAATGGGGAATCATGCAGTAGCCTGGGTCCAGTCGATGAAGAAGTTCGGTATCAATATGACAGCTGATGATGCCTACGCCACTGAGGGAGCTCGTGGCGTAGACACCATTCGCTATATGGTAAAGCAACAACAAGGTCGCGACATCACGGAAGAAGAATCGCAACTGATGTACGATGAGAAGACACGCATCTTTCATAGTATGCCAGAGGCCCCCATCATGCCAGGAATCTTATCGCTCATGGAGCAGATACATGCAGCCGGCATCACCATCGGTGTAGTAACCGGCTCCGGCCAGCGCCCACTAATTAATCGCATCCTCCGCGATTTCGGGAGGTTTGTGAGTATCGACAACATCACCACCGCCTACGATGTCAAAAAAGGCAAGCCCAACCCAGACCCCTATCTCATGGGCCTCCGCAAGGCCGGCAACCTGCAACCGAGCGAAGCGATGGTAGTAGAAAACGCCCCTCTAGGCATCCGCGCCGGAGTAGCTGCCGGCATTTATACCATAGCGGTAAACACCGGTCCCCTTGATGACCAGATTCTATTGAATGCTGGAGCAAATATCCTATTCCCAACCATGACAGCGCTTAGCGATGCTTGGCCCAACCTGTCAGAGGGACAGGCACCTGACAGATGAACCTGTCAAGGGGACAGGTACCTGACAGCTTAAAAAATGATCTTTTCGATCATTGGGGTGATTACCCCAAACCCCGGATGCAGGGTTTACCCTGCACCCTATTCCAACCACCTTAGTCCTCCTTCATAAGAAGGATCTCAAACCACTCCCCAAACCCCTCGCCATCTTGGCAAGGAGCCTCCAACCGCTCCTACTCGTCGCTCTTTACACCAAGGTATGCTCGGACCATCAAAGGTCCGGCGTGTTTTTTATTGCGACTACGCGTAGTTGGTCGAATCTGTCAGGTACCTGTCCCCTGACAGGTTTTTGCGCGAAGGCGCAATATCTAATACCTGAAAACACTCGGGGAACGGCGCGCGGCTAGGGGCAGACAGCCCCGACGAGCTTTGCGGGGGTGAAAAATAGTATTTTTTCCTAATTCTGTAATAGATACGGTAGAGAACTTTATGGCAGGTTTGATTGACGAAGAGACTGCTTTAGGCTTATTGGAACAGCATCAACCAAACCATCAAATCTGCATTTTGAAGCAGGAAGTGGTTGATAAGTATCTTCATTTTATCGATAGTAATCAAGTAAAAGCCTATGCTGAGTGATATTCTGATGTGGAATAAGATTGGGCGCATCGTGACACTCTTAGCCCAACACTTGATGTAAGTGGTGAGCGTGCGCTAGATATCTTTTATAGCTCAAAAACTAATGAGCGACTGCACGACGAGCACACAGGGCTCTATTTGATGAGTGACCTATACATTGTAGACGAAATACTCCTAGAACTGCAAGGTAGCTAGCCCTACCAGCTGCCAGGTACCTGTCCCCTGACAGGACATATCGTACCTAGCATCTATCATTCTTTAATTCCAGACTTTTCAAGTAGAGTATTATCTATTTCTGTTTCCATCCACTCACGTATTGACTCCTCATCACCAAACCGTGATAGAAGGAAAGAGTGCTGCTCCTTAGATAGCTTTATAGATACATTCATAACATACATATGTTGGGTTACCGTAATAGTATATTTAATAATTCCGCTGCAAATATAAAACAAATAGTTGAAACTTGCAAGTTTTTCTTGAAAACTTCACGAGCCTGCCAGGAGACCAGATCTGCCAGGTACCTGTCCCCTGACAGGTGGAGCGAGCCCTGCGAGCGGGGAAACCTAGTTAGGTCACAAACTTTGGATAATGCCGCGGCTTACTCCTGTTAGGCGTTCTAGCTGGCGGAAAGAGGCTCCTTTTGATTTCAGGAACTTCAACACATCTCGTTTGATACCATCCTCCAGTTGCTGGAATGCGCTACTATTCGTAACACCGGTATGCTCCTTAATCAAAAGCATAACCTGATCGTCAGAAGGTCTACCCCTCGAAGGGTCATCAATTTCCAGGCATGGTACGTCATCGTCCAGCGGCTCGTCAATCCACTCCTTCAGTTCGGCAAAGGGAATTCTCTTCAAGACAGTCTCTATATCGCAGATCTGGAACACTGGCTCCACCGATCCGTCGAATTCTCCCCAACTACTATATGAGTAGTCACCAACTCTCTCAACAAGGTTGGCTTTTACTGGATTTTGGTGGATGTAGCGGAGTAATGTGGCAAAATACGCCATATCGTTGACCGGCTCTGACTTGAATCGATCTCTGAAAAGATGACCGTCGCGAGCATACTTGCGGTTGTAATAAAACACATAACTACTGGCTATGCGCTTGATTGTCTCACCGATGCTTTCTCCTCGTTCACGTATCAACAAATGAACATGGTTTGACATCAAGCAATAGGCATAATATGTACAATTGCTCCCACATGGCGCGCCTTCGTCATCATAACGGAAACGCACTCTGTCGAGAGTTGCGATGAAATGGTAATAGTCTTCTTCATCATTGAATATACTCTGGTGGTTTATACCACGCAGCATCACGTGGTAAATACCGGTTCCTGATTCTTTTCGGGATTGTCTGGGCATTTTTTTAAGTAATTATTATTTATGGTTTAACTTTTTCCTGTCAGGTACCTGTCCCCCTGACAGGTGTCCCCTGACATGGGGCATCACTCGAAGTTGAGGACGACATTCTTGTAGCCTAATTGTGTAAACAAGTTACGTATCTGGGACTCGGCGTTTGATTGGGCGGCGGTTATATTTTCATTGGTGAGGCAATGTTGGAGCATTTGCTTCTGGGCCTTTTGGTAGAGGGTCTGGTGGGCCTGGGGGGTCCATTTGCCGGACTCGTAGAAGGGTTTGGTTTTGGACTCGTCGATGAAGTCCTTGTCCAAGAGGCCTACCTTGGGGAGCGTTACCTGAAGGCTGTCGCCTTTGACAGCGATGGCGCTATCGGCCAGGTTCTGCATGTTGATACCCAGGCGTAGGGTACCATAATAGATACGCACCAACTCATCATCGGTGAAGATGCCCTTGCGGACGGTATCGACCATCTCCTCGGCCGAGATAGAGAGAAACTCCCACTCGCCAATGTCGCGGATGGACTGGATCTGAGTGGGCGTGAGGTCAATATTCTCGTTGGAGCCCAACTCTATATAATTACCCTTAAAAGCACTCCTAACCCAGAACACGATAACGACAAGCAGTATCAATATTGCTGCACATATGGTGAGTTTAATGTACTTCGTCATACTTGTTTTAACGCGATAATTCTTCATGAGATTAATCTTCAAACCTAATTAATCCTTTAAATCTTTGTTTGAAATCCAGATCCTTGCGGAAAGCAATCGTGATATTCTGCTCCTCGTAGCCCAACTGGGTGAGCATCGGGACAAGGACCTTGGCGGAATTGGCTCGGGCCGTCTCCTCGATACCCATATCGGGGATGGACTGCAGAATAGCCTCCCTACCCTGCTGCTGATAGTTGGCCAACTCCTCGTCGCTAAAGTGCGCGCGAGTAAGACCGACATACTGCTTAACGTTCTGTTGATCGATCTTGGAACTGGTCATCACCACCTGGGGATCGGGCAAAATAATGGTAATCTTATCGCCACTGCGCTCGATGTTCTTCTCGGAAAACTCTGAGAAATCGATATATGCCTTGATTTTGGCGTCCATCGGGATGGCGATCTTTCGATCGGCCAAGGGGACCTTGAGGTTAAAGGACTTGCTGAGCAGCTGACCCTTCAGGCGAAGGGCATCGTCGTGGGTGATGATTTTGTGCACGCGATACTCGGCGGTGTAGAGTTTTGAGCACTGCTGAACACTAGTGATTACTTCTGCTAGCGGTTGTTCTGCCAGTTCTGTCAGGGGACAGGTACCTGGCAGGTTGCTGCCAGGTACCTGTCCCCTGACAGAACTGGCATCATCGCTGGACGAGCAACGGGCGAAAATTAACCCGATAACTACCAGAACAGCGAATACGCCAATACCAATATATAGATACTTACTTCTGCGCATATTACTCCATCTGCTGGTCTTTGGCGACACCCACATCGCCGAAATTGCTTACCGTTACTACCATGGGGATGTACTCGTCGGTCTGGGGGTGACAGACGCTGGCGGCGAAGTATAGTTGATTGCCTTCGGCTTTGTCGAAGACGAAGCCCTCTAGGATGCCGGTCTTGCGATAGTCATCGTCGAGACAGCCATCAAAAGCACTCTTAGTAAAGGTCTTGGTGCAGAAGATGCTGCCATCGGTACGGATGACACGCAAGGTGATACGATTGTCGACAAACTGCTGACCGGTTTCGTCCTTGACCATCTTAAGTGAGTCGTCGGCAGTACGGGTAACTTCGATCTGGTACTGCTTGCCCAACCACTGAATATCCTTTACGTCCTTATAGTCCTGCATACGGATAGGTGCCTGAGGCTGAGGGGTTTCGGTTTCCTGCACGATAATATCGTCGTGCTGTTTCTTCTTACCGCAACTTACGGTTATAAGACCTACGAGAGATAAGGTCAAGATAGCTTTATAATTCATGTTATTGTTAAATTTTTGGTGCAAAGATAATAAAAAAATAGGAAAATATTTGGTATTACTAAAAAAGTTTGTATTTTTGTGGCATGAATATTACTAAAATCCTTTTGACCACGACAATGCTACTGGCCTTTGGCACGAGCCAAGCTAAAGTAGACCAAAAAGACGACCCGAAGTACAAGGTGCTCCGAGACTCGATGACCCACGCATTTAATGACGGCGACAGCGCCAGGTTTTATACCCATCTGACTAACCTGCAGAACTACCTGCTGAAAAAGGACGATCTGCACGGATACTACACGCAGCGATGCAACGACATCATCTTCGAGATGAACCGGCAGAAGATATTCGAGGCTTATACCAAGGCTGCGGAACTGTCGAAGGAGCTACGCGAAAAGAAGTTGGACAAGGAGATGTACATGGCCGTGAACATGATGGGCCACATAAACAAATACTGCGGCAACAAGGAGGCTGCCAAGAAGTGCTGGTATGAGGTGATAGACATGATGCAGAAAAACGGCTACTACGAGAGCATCCCGCCCATCTACATGAACATCATAAATGTGGCTATAGATGATGACGCACAAGAGGCACTGGACCTGATGGACAAAGCCAAGGAGATAGCCCAGAAATACTCGCCCGAGCGTGTGTTTGATATCGAAACACGAAAGACTCTCACCTATTATAATAGTGGCGACATACCAAAATTCCTGGAGGGCTACAAGGCCTATAAGGAGGGAGAGAAAAAGGGACATTCATCGGTTCACGGCCGAAGTATGGAGGCCTACTATCTGGCCGCAACCGGCAGAGTGGACGAAGCCATAGAATACGCCAAGCGCGAAATGGGCGACGAGGGAGCTGACGCCATACCGCTGATATACGAAAGAGCCGGCAGATGGGAAGAGGCATACAAGGCATTCAAGAAAGAATCGCTGGCCAGCGACTCTATCGACAACGTGGTGATAACCAACAGTATGCAGGGAATACAGGACCAGATAAAACTGTATGAGGCAGAGAAGAAATCGGCCATGGACCGCACATATGCCATGCTGGGTGCTATATTCCTGCTGACACTGCTGATAGTGGCGCTGATATACATAGTACAGACCCGAAAGAAGCACATGCAGGAACTGCGCAAGGCCTACAAGAAGGCAATGGAATCGGAAAAGATGAAGACTGCATTCATACAGAACGTGACCCACGAGGTGCGCACTCCGCTGAACATCATCACAGGATTTGCACAGGTGATAGCAAGCCCCGAACTGGCCGGAAATCCCGAAGAGCGCCAGCACATATCGAAGATGATGCAGAAGAGCACCCGACAGGTGACTGTGCTGATGGACGAGATAATCGGACTGTCGCTTATCGATTCGACCGACCAGATGAGCAAGAACGACGAGCCGAAGATAAACGATATGCTGAGAGGCTTGCAGGCAGAGTACAAGGACTATGTGACCGAGGAGACCGAGATAAACCTTGAGACAGAGCTGGATGAGGACTTCAAACTGAAGACCAACGAGAATATGCTAAGACGCATTATGGCCTGCCTGATGGAGAATGCAGCTAAGTATACCACCAAGGGCATCATAACCTTGAGGGCAAAAACGGAGAATAATCTATTGAAACTTACTGTGGAAGATACTGGTAGCGGAATACCGGCTGAAGAAGCAGAACGTATCTTTGACAGATTTGTGAAACTGGACAGTTTCAAGGAAGGAATAGGATTGGGACTGCCCCTGAGCAGGAGACTGGCAGAACAATTGGGTGGTAACGTAGAACTGGACACCACCTATACAGGTGGTGCCAGATTTATTGTTACCCTAGGTATTTCATAAGGATGCGAGAGTAGCCACTGTCGTGGAGCTTGGTGATACTCTTCTCCCGGATCTGACGAACACGCTCGCGAGTGAGTCCCATCTCGGCACCAATCTCCTCGAGACCACGCTCCTGGCATCCGATACCGAAGCACTCTTTAACGATCTTAAGTTCACGATCCTTGAGAACGTTGCGAAGCACGTTGTCGAGATCGGATGTAAGCGACTCGTAATCAACAAGTTTGTCGGTACGGGTATCCTCGCCTGAGCTGAGCATGTCGGCCATTGAGTTGTCATCGTCCTCGCCAAAAGGAGCATCGATACTCATGTGGTGACTGTCGGCCTTGGCTGTCTGCTCGATCTTGGCCTCCTCGATCTGAGTGAGCTCGGCCAACTCGGTAACAGAAGGGCGACGCTGGTGCATCTGCTCGAACTTGTTGATTTCCTGATTAATCTTGCTGAGTGCACCACTCTGATTAAGAGGCAGGCGCACAATACGGCTCTGCTCGGCAATGGCCTGCAGAATGCTCTGACGAATCCACCATACGGCATAAGAAATGAACTTAAAACCACGTGTCTCATCAAACTTCTCAGCTGCCTTAACCAGTCCTATATTACCCTCGTCGATAAGGTCGGTAAGTGTCAAACCCTGATGCTGATACTGCTTTGCTACAGATACAACAAATCGCAGATTGGCTGTAACAAGGCGCTCCTTGGCCTTTTCGCCCTCAGGACCTCCACGGCGGATGGCCTGAGCCAGCTCAATCTCCTCGTCGATTGTTACAAGGGGTTGACGACCGATTTCTACAAGATACTTATCCAGTGCCTCACTCGATCGGTTGGTAATGCTTTTTTGAATCTTTAATTGCCTCATATTTATATCGTTACTCTGAAAAAGTTTGCAAAAGTACTAAAAAAAACGATACGTTGCAACCAACGCATCGCTATTTTAGAGTATTTTAACAAGAATTTACTAGAAATCCAACGATGCTTGCGTTAAATCAATCGACTGAGCAGTGAGAGTGCCACTTCCGCGGACTACAACGAGGCATTTGCCATGGAAGGCTTTACGCGTGGGCGATGTGAATCGCTCCATCGATGTCTGACAACCGTTATCGGTGGCAACGACATCGGCCCCCTTGAAATGTATCTGATTATCGGCCCACGGGCAGAGGTTGCCATCCTTGTCGACCACCTCGGCTGTGATGAAGGTAAGGTCCTTGCCTTTGTAATCTACACTGAGGCGGATGTGATCGGGAGCGCCTGCAGTGCGGATGGTCTGGGTGCAAACCGTCTTACCAGGCTTACCAGCATCACCAGATTTCCTGGTGATGACTTTGATTTCGCCCGGGGCGAACTTCACGCGCCAAGCGACGTGGTATGGAGTACAAAGGTCAGAATTTAGACGTGAGCGCTCGGCTTTGCCGCTTGGCTTGTCCAAGAATTTAGAGGCTTTTTCAGCCTTGCGGCGGATGCCTTGGGACTGGCCATTGATGAAGAGTTCGGCTTCATCGGCCTGGTTGTAATAGGCCCAGAGGTCGATCTCCTGGCCGGGGAACCAGTTCCAGTGGGGGAAGAGATGGAGCATGGGCTTGTCGGTCCACTCGCTCTGATACATATAATAGGTGTCCTTAGGGAAGCCGGCCAGGTCGATGAGTCCGAAGTAACTGCTACGGGCCGGGAAGCCATAAGGAGTGGGCTCGCCAATGTAATCGAAACCGGTCCAGATGAACTGTCCGCCAACAAAGGCATTGTGCTTGACCACATCCCACAACTGCTCGTGAGTGCTGGACCAAGAGGCGTGCATATTATCGTAAGCTGAGCACATGAACGACGGATCGGTATAAGGCAACCACCACTGTTTGGGGGCCTTATAGATGCTATCCGACGGCATCATATAATAACCGCGGGTCTGCAGAGCTGATACACTCTCGGAGAAGATAAACGGTTTGCCCGGGAAGTTCTTTGGCACATCCTTGACATTCTCGTGGTGATAATTGAAACCGATAATATCGATGGCTCCACTCTTGAAAAGGTGGTTATTTGGCGACGGCTCATTGCAACCAGCGGTGATGGGACGGGTAGTGTCGTAACGCTTGACAATCTCGGCAAGGTGCTGGGTAAGGAGCGACTGCACAGAGAGTTCGCCATCCTTGGCCAGTGTAGAGGCATCGTGACCAGCATTGAGAATAAGGTTGGCCTGTTCTAGAGTGAGTGTATCAGCATCGGCCGATGACCACTGTTCGAGCACCTCATTGCCAATGCTCCACATCAGTATCGAGGGGTGATTGCGATCACGAAGCACCAGGTCGGTAAGATCGCGCTCGTGCCACTCGTCGAAGAAGCGAGCATAGTCGTTCTGGGTCTTTTTACGACGCCACATATCGAAGCTCTCGTCCATAACGATGAAGCCCATAGTGTCGCACATATTGAGCAACTCAGGGGCAGGAGGGTTATGAGAGCAACGGATGGCATTGACACCCATAGCCTTGAGTTTGACGAGTTTGCGATGCAGAGCATCCTCGCTGAGTGCAGCACCCAGACAACCGAAGTCATGATGCTCGCAAACGCCATTGATCTTGAAGTTCTTGCCATTAAGCCAGAAGCCGGTCTTAGCATCGAACTTGAAATCGCGGAAGCCAGTGGTGGTTTCTACTTCATCGACCACCTGACCGCCAGCAATCAGTTGCGTGCGTACCTTGTAGACATAAGGGTCCTGAAGGGACCACTTATGTAATTTCGACCATGAAACATTAAACATTAAACATGAAACATTATTGGCACGGGCAATTACTTTGCCGGTGGCATCGAGTAATTCGTTGACCACTTTTACTCGCTGGTTGGTGGGGTTTTCGAAATCAACCTCTACCTTGCCATCGTGGATGTATACGCCCCAGTGCTTGATGTGGATGGGGTTGGTCTTGGTGAGCCATACGTGGCGGTAGATGCCACAACCACTGTACCAACGTGAGTTGGGCTGGTCAGAGTTATCTACACGGACAGCCACGACGTTCTCGCCCTCGTGAACATAAGGGGTAATATCGTACTCGAAACTGCTATATCCATAAGGGCGGAAACCTACCTTATGGCCATTGACGAACACCGTAGAGTTCATGTAAACACCATCGAACTCCAGGAAGATTTTCCCGCTGCCTGCCGGCAGTGAGAAAACCTTCCTATACCACCCTATCCCACCAGGCAGCGCTCCACCACCGGCACCGGATGGATTGCCAGCATAGAAATCGCCCTCGATGGCCCAATCATGCGGCACATCGAGCCTCCGCCAATGGGCATCATCGTACTGAACCGAAGCCATCTGCGCAGAATCGCCCAGGATGAACTTCCAGTCGCTATCAAAACAAACTCGCTCTCTAGCTGCGGCAGCCAGAGAGCAGAGTAATGCAATTATTGCTATAAAAGATTTCTTCATATCGGTTTAGAAGTTTCCTCCATATATCAGACCATAATAACGGTCGCTCTTATCGAATGTGCTATTGATGTTAGGATCGCGTTTGGGCTGCCAGGTACGGACTTTGATACACGGTTGGTCGATATCGTTAAGGTCGACCATCAGGAACAGGTAGCCGGTATCAGAGTAGCTGGAGCTATAGTAATCCTGATGAATCTGGATGCCATACGTATCGGCTCCCACGCCCATCTTCTTTACATCGTTGTCAGTGAATCGGATGTTGATGAACTGATTGCTCTTAAAGCTGCGCTCAACATTCTTGATATACTCCTGCTTGCTGAGGCGGGTGTGCTTAACCATCTCGTTGTCGAGATACTTATCGTTCTCGGCACTCCTCTGGGCCTTCTTGATGACGTGACCTACGATGATAATAGCATCGTCGTCGAAGATTGACTTGATATAGTCGGCACGCTTAAGTGCAAAGGCTGTCTTGTAGTTCTCGAGGAATGTGGCGATGACCATACGGATAGAGTCGGTCCAACCAGCAGCTTCGCGATTGAAGATGTCATCGCGTGCAGCCTTGTCGAGACCAAAGGCGATAGACTCGATCTTCTTGTTGGCATCGAATGTGAAGGTGACATCCTCGACAAACGAACGGTTATTGTTCTTGAAAGCGAACTTCATAGGAACACTGCGGCAGATGACACGGTCGCCCAACTGATAGAAGTTCAGGTTAGGATTGCCAAGAACAGATGCAGTGCCATAGTTGATGAGACGTGTGAACATATCGTAACCGCCCTCGGTGAAGTAATCCTGCACAGAGCCGTAGTTCTTGGCCTTGATGGCAGTGATAATGTTGTTTACGATCTGTGCGAAGTCCTCTGGCTGCTGTACTGCGGTAGCATGTTCGGCCACACTCATTGCCTTGACAGTCTGCTCGAACTGTTCCTGAGTGGCCTTCATCTCCTTCTTCTTAGGACCGTTGATTATAACCGTGGCCTTAGGGAACGGTGTGGGGTTGAACACCTCGGCAACCATCTCGAGCTCACGGTCCTGGCGCATCTGTCCGGCAAACTCGTATTCGTACTTGATCTGGAGCTTATCGGTAGGAGTACCAGGATGCAGGTCAATCTGCGACAAACCGTCCTTGGCAGAGTTGACGAACGAGTAGTTCATGCCATCCATAAAACGGAAGTCGAGACTGGTAACAGGCTTATCCTTATAGGTAATCATCAGGTCGACAACATTGTCCTCGACCTTAGCTATTGCAGTCTTGATACCCGCGAGGATGCTGTTGATCTGCTCAGGGATCCAAACTGTAAGGGTCTGCTTGATACCATCCTGATCGATCTTTACGGCATTGGGGTGCTGCAGACTCTTGAGCAGACACAGGGCCCAATAGTAGTTGCGCAGGGCATCGTCGATACGGCACTCGCGCTCGGCATTCTGGGCTGTGTAGACATAACTCAGGATACGATCCTCGCGCTCCTGGAAGACCTTCTCCAACTCGTCCTTGTGGATATAACGAACCACATAAGCCTCGGGCTCATGGGTGATCCAGATGGTGCGACAGTTGTTAAGACTACCTGCAGCATAAGTCTTGATGACAGCCTCCATAGCAGTCTTAGAGTCGATCTTATCGCCATCGTTGACCTGCTGCATATCCAGATTGGTCTCACTCTGTACAGTAATCGAAATCTTGCTGATAAGATCGTTGAGCGCACCCTGGTTGGCCTTCGAGTCGGTGGTGTTGCGACCCTCGCCCCAGATATAATTCTCGTCGGCCTGAATCTTGGCCAACTGATCCAAAGGACTCTGCGCCACGGCTAACAATGGCATCAGCATCAAAATAAACAAACCTATTACTCCCTTTTTCATATTCTATAGTTTTTTGTTTCTAAGATATCTCTATGGCTGCAAAGATAACAAAAATATCGGAAAAACAAAAAGTATAGACCAAAAATTTTCGCTTTTCGGCTAAATTTCCGGTCTATACCTTAATTATACTAGCTTAACGCTGTGTTACTTGACCATCACGCGCTTACCGTTGACGATATATACACCCTTGGCGAGTCCCTTAAGGGCATCGTCCTTAGTGCTCTGCTTAACCAGGACACCCGAGAGGTTATAAACCTTAACCATATCGCCATCATCGATAGTGCGCTCCTTGATAGCAGTAGTATCATCATCGGTTTCGCCACCAAGACTTCCTACACTGATGTAAGCACGAGAGCGAGCACGACTGATAACGTAAGCCTCGAACGGACGAACAGCACGACCACTGTTGAGTACGAATATACTACCGGCCTCGTGATCATCACTTGCCTCGGTGTTGAGCAGCAGCATATCAGAGGTTTCAGAGCTATTCATGAAGTTAGCATACAGAGTAACATCGCCCTTCTCGGCAGCCCCAGGAACTGTCTGCGGAACATATACATTAGATGCAGAGAAAGTAACCTTACCACCCACACGGTAGCGGGTAGCGTAATTACTGTTGTTAGGCATACTGATGATATATGGCTTGTTGGCCTCAATCTGCTTAACATCCTTGAAACCGATGTCGGTCAACTCACGCAGCCAGAACGGCTTATAGCTGCCCTTATCCGAAAGACCATCATACTCAGCGAATGGCTTCAGTTCGCCCTTAGACTCATGTACGAAATAAGAGCAATCGAATGGCAAGCATATAGTCTCCCATCCAGATGCAGAACCAGTAGTAAGCTTGAAGTCGTGAGTATAGGTAATACTCTTGGTATAGAACCGCTTAGGACTATAGAAGTTGTTGTCGGCTCCATCGCTAAGATAGATGTGATCGGCAGTATTGTTGACAATGATGTTGCGGGCAGAAGAGTTGTTTGGAGCAGCATCTTCTGCAGGAACGAATACCAGCAGGTTCGGGTTAACATCCTTATCAAACGCATCGTTTGGAATCTTGGCTGTGGTATTCCAAACCACTGCAGCCAGTTCCTTACATCCACTGAAGATGTTCTTACCAACACTCTGCAGAGCGTTAGGCGATGAGAACATAACCAGAGGCATGCCGGCAAATGCGTTGTCAGGAATAATACCGCCCTCTGCCTGGGCACCACTCAGATCAAGTGTCTGAAGAGAAGTCATCTTGTCCTTGATGAACGCCATATCATCGGAATTGATAGGACCAGTGATGGTGTAGTCTGTGATTGTACCAAGATCGCCCTTCCAAGCCATTGCATCAGCAAGACCACCAGCCTTATCAGACACGGCGCCAGTTTCGCTGGCAAACGACTTGATCTCAATCTCAGCAATATCACTCTGATTCTTATAGTCGCCAACTGCTATCGCACGTATAACTCCTGTATTAGATATCAATATAGAGTCCTTATAAAGGGTACTGCGATAGTTGGCTTCAGGATAATCGCCATTAGTGGTATACCATATCTGTGCGCCAGGAATATCCTTGAACACAAGCTTATGACCATCGAACGACGATGCCTCGGGCTTAGCCCACTTAACCAGACCGCTTACCCAATAGTTGCTTTCTGTAGGATTATAGCCATCTCTGGATGCGCGTACATATATATAACCATTATACTCCATATCGAACGGACCGGTATATGTACGAGAGTAGACCAGATTGCCTGTAACTTCCTCGCGCGGATCATTCTCATAACAGTAGTTGAATGTAACACCAGGTGTCTCGCTGGTTAGAGTCATCTTAATACCGTTAAGAGCAAAATCAATATTCTTCACATTGAATCCGTAATACGACCTCTCTCTAATGCCAGAGTTCATCTTACCATTTTCGATGGCAATAGCCTTGATAGTGCCATTCTTCTGAAGTTTAAACTCTGATGTGTACTTGGTGCTAGCGGTGGTAGGATCTGTTCCATCGAGAGTGTAATAGATAGTTGCACCCTCATTGGCACTAATCACAACTGCAGTATCGGCCTTGATGGTGATAGTAGGCTCACTACATGTATATTCATTGTAGTAAATCCAACTATGAGTGCTCCAACCAGCCTCGGTATAACCTTCCTTCACAGCGTTAGCATAGATATAGTCACCATTATTAATATCGAATGGCTCTGTATAGTTCATGTTAAGCGTTGTTGTAGGGTTATTCTCGTTGATAGCATAGTAGATCTTTGCACCTGGAGTTGGTGTAGTAAGCTTAACCTTAAGCTTGTTGTCGACAACAATAGGAGTGATAACCACAGATGATACTCTGAAACCGGTATACTCTCTTGTACGAACAGCCGAATTCAGTTTATCGGACGCTACTGCAATAGCCTTGATCACTGCATTTGACTGCAACTTGAACTTAGAGGTAAACAAAGTGCTACTTGTGGTAGGATCGTCGCCATTCAATGTATAATAGATGGTCTCATTCTCGCCAGACGAAGCAATTGTAACAGTAGTATCGGCTGCAACAGTGATAGTAGGAGTGGCACAGGTATAATTGCTCTTGTAAATATATCCATACGAAGTCCAATTGGCAGGGGCATAACCATCCTTTACCGCACTTGCATAAACTCTGGCACCATCAGGCACCTCGAATGGCTCTGTGTAATTAGCATTTGCAGTAACAGTCTCCGACTCATAATCATTAATACCATAGTAGATAGCATCGGCATCCTCGCACTCAAGCTTTACCTTCAGCACATTGTCCTGAACAATAGGAGTAATAGTTACATCAGGCACGCGGAACCAATCAATATTATAAGACAGGACAGGAGATTTTGTCATCCTATCTTTGACGGCAATAAACTTGTAATTACCATTTCTAACTATCTTAATGGTATCCTTTTCGACCTTAATTGTGCTGGAACTTGCCGGGTCAGGATCGCTCTTATCATAAGTATAATAGATAGTAGAGCCATAGGTAACAGGTGTAACTACCATTTCGTGAGTCACTTCGTTCAAGTACACATTAGGCTCTTTTACTTTATAGTTTTCGTCATTGATTCTGAATACTTGCTGATAAGAATCCACATATCCATCCTTCTTAGCCATAGCATATAACCAATCGCCTGCAGATACTGCAAAAGTATCAGTATATAAAACGGTGGGCTCCTGGTTAATACCATAGTATATTTTTGCACCCTCCTCGGCCAGCAATGCCATCTTATACTCGCCTTCAGCATCGCCAAGAACCGGCTGGAAAATAACGTCAGGAACACGGAACCAATCATCAAGATTTCGTTCTACGACACTAGAATTTGCATATATTGTAGTAACTTCATCGACTGTCTCAGGATCGCGGGCTGTGATAGCCTTAATAGTGCAATTTACCTCAGAAGTAAATGGTGATTCGTACAAAGTGCTGGCAGTGGTTGGGGTTGTGCCATCAAGAGTATAGTAGACCTTACCATTAGTCTCGTCGGTTGACATGGTGACAGTTTTCTTTTCATTGTCTATTTCGACTGAAGGAGATGCACATCTGGTATATGCACTATAATCCATCCGCTTGCTGGACCTGTTGGACATAATATAACCGTCCTTGATGGCAACAGCATAGATAGTGTAGCCGCTTTCTACCTCAACCGGCGCAGAATATATCTGACCATTGCTTCGCCATCCGTCTTCGTATGAATAATAATCACCAACCTGATAATATATCTTCATATCAGTAAGATCAACGCCGGTGGTTTCATCCAAACTCAGCTTCATCTTTGGCAATCCGTTTTCGAAGACCTGCTCGATTACTACATTTGGACAAACAAACCAATTATTAATGTTTACATAAGCCTGTTCGGACTGGAACCAACCTGACTTATGGGCAATTGCCTTGATCATACAGTTACCGGTAATAGTTATAGGTGAGCCTGCATATTTATTCTCATCGCTAACCGTAGGATCTACGCCATTTAGAGTATAGTAAATGCTAACTCCCTCTGGTGCAGACAGAGTAAGAAGCTTTGTAGTCTGGTCGACCGCAATTACAGGCTTATCACATTTGATATTATCCCTATAAGTATATATGTATGGATCGTCCGAATCCTGATAATTAGGTTTCGTTGCCTTATAATAGAAATAGGAATTCATAGAGGTGGTTACAGGTCCGGTATATGGCATAAATTCGCTTGAGCCATCCGTCCTATATTGCAATGTAACTCCCGGTTCATCTGAAGTAAGTACGACATTTACATTGCTTCCATCAGGGGTAGTAGCCTGGTATGATACCTCTGGAGTCTTACACTTAAACCAATTAACAGTGTAAGCGGTTATAGTGGACGAGAACATACCATCCTTAACTACGATAGCCTGATAATAGAAGTTTCCATCAAGAGTAATCTGACCTGTATACTTAGTACCGTTTGTCTTAGAAGGAGTAGTATTGTTAGTGGTATAATATATAGAGCCACCCTCAACCGTTGTAGCCATTGTCATGGTCTTGGAATTGGCAGCGGTGATGATATCAGGGGCAGGGCATCTTAACGAAGATATATCAACGGTATACTGTGATTCGGCAGAATACTTACCACCCATTGTAGTTCGGGCCTTAATGGTAGAGAGATTATCCATAGGGAATACATCTGTACCATTATAAATATACCAGTCGGATACGTCGACATCAGCCGCACCATTTTGGAAAATACGATACAGAATCTTTGCTCCGGCTTCTGTAGAAGTAGAACTCAGTTTTACAGAAACAAGTTCATTCTCAGCATCCAGAATCTGAGTTATCGTTGGCGCTACCAGATTGTCATCAATATCCAAAGAGGCTGACTCCATCAGTTTACTTCCATCACCATAGCCCCAGCCTGTTTTCGCCTTATAGGTGCTTGTAGTTCCTGCAGGTATGTAAATCCTGGAAACGTAATAAAACGCATCGTTAGAATTACACTCTACAGGATTATTCATATAAGACCTTATAGTGTAATTGTTGAATACATAACCATCGAGTTTTACCTGGCTTCCGCTCTCTCCCAATGTTGACGGGAACTCAACTGTTACATTATAATTATTATCGAATGCACTATAAAATGCATAACTGCCAATAGTCTTAAGATTTGCCGGCAGTGTAAATGTATTGTTAGAAGTATTTAACTTACAATTATAAAATGCATATTGGCCAATAGTCTGCAATGCTGTAAGTGGAGTAATATCACAGACGCTCAACTTATTACAAGCATAAAATGCATAGACGCCTATCGATGTAACAGTTACCGGTATTTCGCACTTATACAAGGCACCACAATCATAAAATGAACGATTACCAATAGTAGTGACACCAGAAGGAAGAATAACTGTTTCAAGGTTGTCATTATTATAGAACGCATAATCACCAATGGTGGTAACATTTGCTGGAATAGTATATGATACGCCATCCTTCTTATATGGATAAGTCACCAGACAAGCTTCAGTCTCGTCATTAGTAAGAAGAACACCATCAGCTGTAGACTTATAATTAGGATTATCTGCATCTACCTTATATGCTCTGACATTCCACGAACCACCATAGGAACTGCTTGTAGGAACCACAATACTAGTAATAGTTTTGGGAATATTCAGTTCGCCAAAAGATTTTCTCACATTTGACAGGCTAAACTGTGTAAATGTAGCATTCTCTGGCAAAGTAAGAGAATTAAGATTGCTGAAATACGACCAGGAAACATCTGATTCCTGTTTGATAGAAACTGGCAATACCAGATCGACCTCATTGCCATAGTACCATCTTTCGATCTTTGTAACAGGATAGACTTTTTCATTATATGTAATCGAGGCAGGAATGGAAACTGGACCGGTTAGTTTCTTAACACTGCTACTATCCTGATAGACAGTTGCATATGGCGTTTCGGCAGTATCGTATACTTTATAAGTAATCGTACCAGTCTTATACGTTTCAACTGCCCAGGAACTTACCGACGACAGCAGGGCAATCAATAAGAATATATATTTTTTCATAACGTTAATTCTTTAAAAGGTTAGTATTTCCGTTACTATTTTCTCGTTAGACTTGGTGAAGTATTATCATCATTGCCTGGGGTATTGCCTGGCAACTTGAGTTCTACTACATCGCTATAGGTAGTACCTACAATAGTCTTAGCATAGCTACATATATAATAGGTAAAACCATCTTCCTTCTTAAACGAAGTTGAAATCTCTGCTTCGGTTACCGATCCTGTAGAAGAAGGCATCAAAGATATCTGAGTTCGAGGAGGATTCTCGTTTTCATCCTCTCGACTAATACAATATCCATAATCTACCAGATTATACACACTGGCCGACGATACTTTACCATTAATCGAGATTGTTACGCCATCCTCTGCATACGAGGCGCCTAAAGTTGCCACAGGCAATGGTGCAGCGTTCTGCTCGACAAGCATAGAGATATACTTCTGTTTACCAGCTTTGTTGGATGTTGCAACAATAACACCTGCCGTACGCTTAACACTTGTCTGATTGTCGGTTATTATTATGGTAAAATGTCCATTTCCTGTACCCTTCTCATCAGTAAGATAACACCAAGGATTTCTATCCTCCTCATCTGTCTCAAATATAACGTCGGCCTCCCATGAGGTATTACACTTGATAGTAATAGACTTAGAAACTTCCTCGTATGAAGCATTATATTTCTCACCTTCAAGGTTCTCAAACTCCAACTCAGCCACAAAGTCGCCTGCCGACTGAGTTACCTTACAAACACGAGGCAGATCGCCATCGACAGTAGAGAACTTAAGGTCGACATAGCGGTCAGACTCTGTATTGTTAACTGAACTCTCGATAAAAATAGTAGAATTGCCTGATCCCGAAATAGGGGTGATAACCAAGTCGGTCCAGCTACCCTTATCGTAAGTAACCTTCCAGTCGCAGTTTGCCTCTAAGTCAACTTTAGTAGACTGAGAGTTTCCTGACATATCTACTTTAGATTGAACAACTAAATACTTGTTACTCACAATATTCTCATCGTTTGCATCATCATTCTTGGTGCAACCAGAGATAACACATGTGGCTGCAAGCAGTGCTCCTAGCCAATAGCCTTTAGTCTTTATATTCATAATCTTATATATTTAGCTATTAATAATTACTGATCAGAAGGCGAGGATCAATCCTGCCTGGACTCCAATCGATGTCTTACTGAAACCTGCAGCCTCAGCTATCTTATCAAAGGTCTCATCAGCCTTAAGTCCGATGCCAAGTTCTGGTGTAGCAAAGAGATAGACGTGCTGGGTGGGTACAAACAGCAACTTGGCACCAATGGTCAAAGCCTGCTGAGAGGCACCATCACCTAACATTTTGTTGCCCTTCTTCTGTACTCCCTTCAACTGGTTCATACTCCATCCTACCTGAGGCACAAATCCTATGCGGCGCATCAGGGCTATCTGATAACCGTATTTAACCTGGATGGAGTTCATTTTATAGGCAATACGGTTAACATCAACACCTTCTGATGTTTCGCTTTGCCAGTAAGCAACCTTAGACTCACCGCTACCGAAAGTGTAGCTGACCTCAAAGTCGTTGTTGCCAAGCACCATACCCAGCTTAGCGGTGTATCCGCTCAGACTGCGAGCATAGATACCGCCTCCGAAGTAGAATGCACTGGGGCGAACGTAAGATATCGGCACCATATTGATGGTATCCGTCCTGGTCTCATTATGCAGAATGTCATAAGCTCTAGTCTCGGGCACATAACCTCTCAACGAATAGCTTACCTCGTGAGGACCTACCGGCAGAGTAACCGTCTCACCGGCAATCATCATGGTGGTTCCATCGAGCAGTGAGGTGGTCTGGACTGGGAAGGTTACGATGTTTAGGAAACCTGAGTGCGGAATGGGAGGAGCAGCCTTAAACTCGTTCATCTGCTGGCGCTTCACCTCGAAGGTGCTCTTCACAGAGTCACAATCGGCCTTGCGGGTCTCAACGGTATAATGGCCCTCGCGGAGCTGGGTGCTCCAACTGCCTGTTCCAACCAGACTTCCCTCGAAATAGATGTCGGCCTTGTTGTCGACAGTCACCTTTACATCACCAAACAGGTTGCTGATGTTGTGCATCTCTACGTTGTAGACATTTGTCTTCTTCTCATCATTTGGCATGATGTAGATGGTATCGGTACCCTCGAACCGGTCGTTAGAAGCCGTTACAATATGGCGACCGAAGTTAAGGTACTTGTTGTAGATAGGTGCACGACCCAGGTTCTCGCCATCGACATAAACCAAAGAACGAGCCATAGAGGTAGTGATGGTAGCATAACGACCAGTACCAATATCAAGCAGCATCTCGTAAGTACGACCTCCCTGAATAGAAACAGGATAGTAGTAATCACGAAGCACACCGAACACAGGATGACTTATCGTAAGCTTCTGTGCTCTGGGGGGAACATACAACCACAACTCAGCGGCCTTTTGCTCTGTACCCACAATACCTAGCGAACCTCCATCAAAGTGGAACCCCTTCTCGGGCGACACAATCTTGATGAGGGCAGCTTTATCACCATTCTGGTCTCGGCGTTCGGTACCGCGAGTATTAGCGGTAAGGTCGGTTTCCAACAGTTTAAAACTAACGACATTCAGTCCGTCAGCCTTAGCACTGATGGTAGCCACAAACGCCATGATAATAAGTAGCAGTTTTCTCATAAGCATTTATAGTTTTTAAATTATTGATAACTTTTGGGGCAAATTTAAGAAAAATTTCGGAACTTAGCGAACTTTTAACCAGAAATTTTCGGTTATTCACCCAAAATTTCAACAAGACGTCGTTTGTGAGTGTTAACAAGGCAAAATATAAAAAATTTCTCCGGCAGATTTTTTTGTTTTCTGCCGGAGAAAAAAGATATCTGAACGTGTAAGTATGCTCTTACTTGAGGCTTAGCATCGTCTTACTTGCGTCTTAGCACTGTCTTACTTGAGGCTTACAGACGTAAACTTGCCGGAGTATGACACCATCTTGCCCTCGGGACTGTCGAGGTTGAGGGCCTTGGGGGCATCCTTGGTGATGAGTACTACATTGAATCGGCGGTTCTTAAGCATGCCAGCGAACTGACCCTTGCGGGCACCGAAGGATACGGTGCGGGTGGCATCATCGTAGGTGATATCGATGGTGGCGTACTTGCCCTTCTCGTAGTTGTAGTTGGTGCCTTCGTCCTCATAGAGTTGGAAGCTGCCATTCTGACCGGCATAGATGTAGAGATTGATAAGCTCTGCGGGTTTCTCATCGCTCCACTCCATCTCAGGACCGAATGGGATGATAGCGCCCTCGCGAACGAAGACTGGTATCTGCTCGTATGGGGCATCGACAACGAGGCGCTGACCGCCCTCGGTATACTCGCCGGTGTAGAGGTTATACCAACCGCACTGAGCGGGGAAGTAAACCGAGCGATTGCGGGCCTTGTAATAGCCTACAGGACAGGCCATCAGGGCTGGACCGAACATCCACTGGTTGCCGATATTCTCGACCTCGCGATCGCCATTGAAGTCCATGACCAACGGGCGCATCAGGGTGTAATCACGGAAGTGAGCCCAACCTGCCAGTGAATAGAGGTATGGCATAAGGCGATAGCGCAACTTATCATAGTAAACGAATGACTTATAGGCTGGATGCTCATCGGGGGCAATGTTCCATATCTCGCGCAATGGCCACTGACCATGCGAGCGGAACAATGGGATGAAGGTGCCGAACTGGTTCCAACGGGTCTGCAACTCGCGCCACTCCTTAAGGTCCTCGTTCTCGACCTTGGTGCGATCGTACAACTGCTGGGCAGCTACATAGCGGTTCTCGACACAGAATCCGCCCTGGTCCATACCCCAGAAAGGTACACCTGAGATAGAGTAGTTGAGACCGGCCGTCATCTGGGCGCGCATATCCTCCCAACGGGTACCGATATCGCCACTCCATGTGGCTGTAGAGAAGCGCTGTTCGCCAGCAAAACCGCTACGTGTGAGCAAGAACACACGAGGCTCGTTGAGTTTACCCTTCCAAACCGAGCGCTGACCATTATAGATAGCATCGGCATTAACAGTAGAGTATGCATTGAAATACTCAGTAGATGTACCCAGGGCAGTGGGGCCAGAGAGGGCCTTGCGATACCACATAGGTGTGCAATCGCGAACATTGGGCTCTGAGGCGTCCATCCACCAGGCATCGACACCCTTACCGAGGGCGGAATACAAATTCTCGTCCATCTGGCGCCAGAACATCTTACGAGCACCGGCATCGTAGGCATCGTAGAAGCCATTGGTATAGCCAGGGCCTACCCAGTCGTGAATATCATCGGTGGGGCTCTGGATGTACATCCAGCCCTTGGCATCGAGCTCCTTGTAGTTGTCGGTGTTGCAATAGAACTTAGGCCATACGCTGATCATGAAGCGACCATGCATCTGGTGAACATTGTCGAGCATCTGCTGGGGATTGGGATAGCGCGAAGCCTCGAACTTATGCGAACCCCACTGGTCCTCGGGCCAGTAGTTCCAGTCCTGCACGATATTATCGATAGGAATATGGCGCTTGCGGAACTCAGCGAGGGTGCCCTCGATTTCATCCTGAGTCTTATAGCGCTCACGACTCTGCCAGAAGCCCAGCACCCACTTAGGATAAAGCGAAGCCTTACCCGTAAGAGTGCGATAGCCAGAGATGACCTGGTCGAGATTCTCGCCAGCGATGAAGTAGTAGTCCATGTCCTTGGCCATCTCGCTCCAAACGCTGAGCTGCTCGCGCTCGGTCTTGTTGCGTGGCTCGGATACGCGCAGACCGCAATAGGCCTCGCCACCATCGGGGCGCCACTCTATACGCAACTGCACACGCTTGCCCTTCAGCAACTCGGTAGAGAACTTGTAGGTATTGGGGTTCCAAGCTGTACGCCAACGCTCTGGAACGACCTCCTTGCCATCGATATACACCTTTACATAGCCAGAATAGTACAGGATGAACTGGTAGAGCTGCGACTTGCCCTTGCAATGGCCGCAGCACTCGGGCTCGATAAAGCCCTCGTAGGTGACATTGGCACCAAAAAGATTGATATCCTTGGGGAAGTTCTTGATACCGCCATTGTCGGTCTTAAGCGCGATAGCTGACTTCTCGGGGGTGCCATACTCATAATAGATAGAGTCTTCATCGCGTACCAGCTTCTTGCCACGGGCATCGACATAGGTACCCGTGAGATGGCCCTCTTTGCCACTCTTATCATAAAGCTTGAAAGCACGATTGAGCTGGAGATAGTCATTAGGATTGCCAAAGCGGCAATAGCTGTATGAATCCCACAGAAGTCCGTAGTTCTTATTTGACAGTACGAATGGGATGCTGACCTTGGTGTTATACTGGAAGAGGTCTTCGTTCTTGCCCTTCATATTGAACTCCTCGCTCTGGTGCTGACCGAGACCGTAGAAAGCCTCATCATCGGGCGAGTCGAACTTCATCTGCCAAGACAGTCCGTGCTTCTGCTCCTCGGGCACGGTATAGCCGGTCTTGATACCAAGTTCGCGCTCGGGCACTGTGAAGTCCCAGAACTGCTTGCCATCCTTAGCCTCCTTAAGCAACTGATTGCCAGCGGCATCGTAGAACGTAACCTGACCTGTGGCCTTTGACACCACGGCCTTAACGTTCTTGGCCTTAACCACCACATTATCAGCATCCTCGGTGACGCTGTAGCTACCCTTGGCTGGGGCAGTCTGTGGCACAATCATAAGCGATGCCGGCTTGACTGGCAACGCATCTTTACTAGTAGCTCGCACTCGGATGATGTTATCGTTCATCACCTCAAGACTGATAACCTTGGCCTGACCACCGTCAGGACGGATAGTCACATTGTTTGCACTAGTCTGCACGCTGGCTGCCATCATGGTTGATGATAGCATAAGCGCAGACACCAAATTAAAAATTCGTTTCATTAGTTATTGTTATTGTTTAATGTTTAATCTTTAATGTTTAATGTTTAATGTTTAATCTTCATCGATCATCACTGCCTCTTCGGCTGAGTCGGCCTCATCTACTGGCAGGGTTATGGTAAATATCGATCCACCGCTAGGATTATTCTCGGCAGTGATGTTACCTCCGTGCATCTCGACAATGGCCTTGACGAAGAACAGACTGAGACCTGAGTCATCGTCGCTAACCATAGGATCGAAGATCTGCTCCTCGCCGCCCTCAGGCAGACCTACGCCATTATCAGAGATACGGATAGAACCTGTAGTAGAGGTCTTGTCGACAAACACCTTGATCTTACACTCGGTGGGCGAGAACAGGGCACAGCTGTTGAGCAGCATCTGCACGGCCTGGGCCATCTGATCGTGATCGAACTCGACAGTGAGATCGCTAGCCAACGGGAAGAACGAGAACTTGACATGCTTGCCAAGAGGTGCCTTGAACTGAGCGCACTGCTCCTTCATGAAGTGCTGCAGATCGTGCGGTTTCTTGACAGTCTCCTCGATGCTCCAGGCCTCATTATACAGTTCCTCGGCCTGAGCCTTCTGATCGCTCTCCTGCTGCTGTTGCAACTCGGCACGCATCTCGGCCATCCACTGCTTCTTCATCACCTCCATACGCAGATAGTCGCGCTCGGTCTTCTCGGCCTGCTGCTTAAGGAACATACGGCGCCACAGGAAGATGCCCAGGGCAACAATACCCAGGAAGATGACCATAATCCAACGGTTGCGGAGCAATGGCGGAGTGATGGTGATATTGAGCACTGCCTCATTCTTACCGATGGTTCCATCCTCATTGAGCATGCGGACATGGAGCACATAGTTGCCATGGTGCAGCGACATATAGGTGATGTTAGGGTCGTTGGCCTCGGTGGTTATCCACTTATCGCTGAAGCCCTCGAGCTGGTAGACAAAGCGTGATGTATTGTGCATCTCGCCCTTATCGGTGGCCAACTGGATGGTAAACTGACTCTCGTAGTATCGCAGTACCAGTTCGTGGCTGCTGTTGAGGTCTTCTTCGAGGATGACACGGCCATCATAGGTATCGCCAATGCCCATCTGCTGACCAAACAGCTTCAGACCGCTGAAGAGCGGTGTCTCGTTGTTGTCAACACTGGTAACGAGTTTGGGGTTGATAATGTCCACGCCTCCTACTCCACCGACGAGTATCAGGCCATCGGGGGTAACGGATACAGAGCGCTGATTATATGGTCCCTGCTGCAGTCCGTCCTTGCTACTGAAACTGCGCACGGTGAAGGACCAGTTGCCCTGTTCATCCTTCTTGGGCACAACGTTTGACACGCCATGTTCGGTGATTACCCACATGTTGTGAAGTTTGTCTTCGGCCAGACCAACCACACTGGAGCCCAACAGACCCGAGTTCATGTCGAGCATGGTCTGCTTGTTGGTCTTCCAATCGACCACACAGCAGCCTGCTGTAGAACCATGCCAGACCAGTCCGCGGCTGTCTTCCATCACACAAGTGGTGCTGGCCATAGCGGCTGTCTGTCCCTCGACAACAGGTATCTTCATGTTGGCTATCTTGCCATTAACAGGATTGACAAGCGAGTAGAACTGCGAGTGACCTATCATCAGCCAGCCCTTCTTGGTCCAGCTGGCCTGGGTCATGAAGTCCTCGGGCAACGAAGAATTATGCGAATTGAATGACTGGAACTTGCCGTTCTGGGGGGTAAGCTTCTGGATACCGTTACCCAGTGTACCAATCCAGATATTGCCCCACTTATCTTCGGTGACCGACCACACATTATTGTTAAGCAACTCGCCACCGGTATTGGCCATGGTGTAGTTCTTAACCTGTCCGTTAGTGATGTGAATAAGTCCGCCATTATAGGTGCCGAACCACACGGAGCCATCACGGGCGCCATAGCTGGCCACCATGATGTCGGACGCTATGCCATAGTGCTCCTGATTGATGAACGATGTCTCGCCAGTGGTGCGGTCATAACGGATGATACCACGGTTATCGGTACCGAACCAGTAATTGCCAGCGGCATCAACGGTGGTGGTGTTAACGTCGCCCAACTCAAGGGTATTGAATCCAAGGAGTTTCTCGATGTACTGATTCAAGCCGTTGCGGTAGCAGGCTATCCACATGTTACCGGTCTTGTCGAGCATGAGTTTCTTCTGAGTATTCTCGCTGATAGATGTAGCATCGAACTTATTGTTGACAAAGTTCTTAACCTCCTTATTCTTGGTATCGATAACGAAGATACCCTGGTGGTCGGTGGCAAGCCATATCCATCCGCGCTGGTCCATACATACGTCCCAAACCTGCATGCCATCGGGCAACGGGGCTATACCGAGACTGGCCAGATAGGAATTAAGGTTCTTGTACCAAATCTTATCCTTCTGGTCGAATACAAAGATATTGCCCGTGGTGAGCACCCAGTAGTTACTGTGCTTGTCGACATAGCAATAGTAGCCCTGATTGGCCTGGCCGCCATTGTTCTTCATGAAGTCGTCCTTCCACAGCACCTTACCGTCCTCGCCATCGATAGCCATCAGATCGCCATTACTGGAGGTAACGAGCAACTTGTCGTTCCACTCGGCAAAGTTGAAGAAGTAGTAATCCTTAGATATCAGATTGTCTTCGTAGCCGTACTTAATCAGCTTGTATGTCTTCTTACGGGGATCGTAGCAGTAAAGGCCCTCATCGTAGGTCTTAACCCAGAAACGCTTATGCGAGTCGATATAGAAACGGTCGATACCGCCCTTGATGCCCCACTTGGACAGAATGGTGGTGGGATTGCGGTTAACCTTCTCGGTGACGGGATCGAACACACTGTAGTTCATACCCTGTTTGAGCCACAGCTTACCATCGCCATCCTCCCATATCTGGTCAACGTAGTTATTGCGCAGAGTAGTGGTATCGCTGGGATTAGAATAATAAGTGCGGAAGCGATAGCCATCGTAGCGGTTGAGTCCATAGCTGGTGCCTATCCAGATGAATCCGCGCGAATCCTGGAACATATAGTTGATCTGCGAGTTGGACAGTCCATCGCGTGCGTCCAACCTGCGGAATTTCATATCGGGAATCACTGCTGTAGCTGCACTCGCTGTGAGGCAGACAAGACAGATGAAAGAGGTTAGCAGATGTTTTATATTCATATCTTATGGTCTTTATTTTTAGCAGAAGTCTCGCGTATCACGAGTTTCTGCGGCACTATCTTCTTGTAAATACTGTTATCGCCATTTATCGCCTTGAGCAACAGGCGGCATGCCTCCATACCCATCTCGTTACTCTGGTCGACAATGGCAGAGAGCTGCGGGGTTACATATTCGGCATGCGCATCATCGGTAAAGCCTATGAGCGCCACATCCTCAGGGATGCGCAGGCCTTCCTGCTTGATGGCTGTGAATGCGGCAAAGGTGATGATATCGTTGAACGCAAGGATGGCATCGGGCCGGTTCTCCATACGCAACAAGCGGAGTGTAGCCTCGAGTGCCCAGTCGTAGTCGATCTTCTCGCATACCACCAAATCGCGATCGATAGGTATGCGATTCTCGCGAAGCGCCTCAAGATATCCGTGCTTGCGACGTATCACCATATCGAGGTGATTAGGACCGCCAATGAATGCTATTCTGCGGCTGCCCGTGTCAATGAGATGCTGGGTAGCCTCCTGGGCTGCCACATCGCCATTGGCTGTGACGCACGAGAACTTATCGGGCAGACAGGTGCGGCCAAAGAAAACCAACGGGATAGACATATCGGAAATCTCGATGAAATGGCTATAGTCGCGGGTGTTCTGAGACAGACAGGCAATGATACCCTCGACATGGAGCGAGATAAAGTTATCAATGGCCTTTACCTCGATTTCGCTGTCTTCGTGAGTGTTGGCACTGATGACAGAATAACCGGCCTTGCGGGCCTCATCCTCAATGCCATCGAGCACTGCTGCATAGTAATGGGTAACAAGATTGGGCACCACCACACCAATGACCCTGGGAGCCTCTTTACGGAGACTCTGCGCAAAGGGATTAGGTCGGTAGTTCATCTTCTTGGCCAGGGCCTTAACCTTCTCCTGCATCTCGCGACCTATCTCAGGAGAATTGCGCAAAGCTCTGCTCACAGTAGCTATGCTGACACCCAGTTCCAGGGCCAGATCTTTCAACGACGTGCGATGTTTATTTATACCCATAACGTAGTTTGCAAATTTGCGACGTTGCAAAGTTACATATTTTTTTGAAAATTGCAAACGTTTACGTGTATTTTTTCAATATAAAGTATTGATTTCGAGCATTTTTCTTCGTACCTTTGCACCAGAAAAATCAGAAACGAGTAATGAATAGTTGATAATAAGTTAGTTAAAGTTGTGAAGTAAGGCTGTCGTGATGACAGCCTTACTTTATTTTTTCTAGAATGTAGCACGAACCTTAAATCTGATGCCATCCTTATGTGCAGTAGGCAACTCGTTGTAGTTCAATCGACGCACATACTCTACGTGTACAATCTTGAAGATATTGTGTATTCCGATACTTAACTCCATGTAAGGACGCTTAGGATCGAGTACATAACTGCCCTCAGGGAAATACATGAGCATAGGACTGCCTGCATTCTTGTCGAGATACGGGTTGTTCTTATCAGACAACTCGCCCCACAGGATGCGGAAGCCTAACCACTCGCGCCACTTGAGTTTGCGGATAAGCGGTATGCGGTTGAGTATCTTGCCGTTCATATCCCAGTAGACCTGACCAGACACAAAACGGTCGGTGGGGAACTCCATATTGTTGATAGCCTCGAAGGTATAGTCCTGTACGATATACGAGAGGTTGGTCTCGGGCATGATAAGCAACGGGAAGGGGACCTTCTCCCACTCTATTCCACCCTTTACCTTGAAGTCCATCTTACCCCACGACTTGAGCCAGAAGCGCTTGTAGAGAGAGGCCTCGGTATAGTTGTAGCTGTACTCTCCGCCAAGGACACCTCGGAGTCCAAGGGTATGACTGACAGTAAGCACCGGGGCATCGAGATTGATAGGCACTCGGCGCTGCTTGGTGTTGATAAAGGTCTCGCCCGGGGCAAAGCGCAACTCGGCACGAAGCTCTGTAGTACGGATCTTCTGACTGGGAATAGCATCCACATAAGCGCCACCAGCTGGCATAGGATTGCTATAATTGGTCCATCTGGTCTGATCGCCACTCATCGACATTGGGATGAAATAGAGATTACCACAGGCCTCGTTCTCCTCGGTCTTCATCTGCAGAGTGGTGCGGAATCCCCAGTCCTCCTCGCGCTCGAAGGTAAGTGTCTGACGGTTATAGAACATCATCTTATCGACCTTGCTCCACTTGAATGCGGTGAACACGTTATCCTTATCGGTACGCATGAACTTATCGGATGGCGACATGACATCGTAGGTAGACGAGAAGGTAAGAGTGCGCTGAGGGAACTCGCGAGGCAGGTACTCCTTCTTATTGAACGACCAGATTACATCGCCCTTGTAATACCATTTCTTAGAACCCCATCCACGGGCAACATAACCGCGCAGGAACAGGTTGGAATCGAGATTGGCTGTGGTCTGGGCAGAGATACGGGTACGGATACCATCGATGAAGTTTTTGGTGATCATGGTGTTGATAGGGCCAATATCCACCTTGCTCGGGTGCTTCTTGGTGCCTGTCTCGACAAAGTTCTCGACCAGTGCCTTCAGTCCGAAGATGATATACTTGAAGCCCTTGATGTTCTGCAAGTTGCTTACGAAATCACCCATCGAACTCTCGCTCTTGGTAAGTTCTACCTGACGGTACTGGTTCCAGAACTCATCGCTACGCATCATCGCGTTAACATCCTTAACCTCCTTCTTAGAGCCTTTAAACAGCTGTCGGGGCAGTTCATCGAAGGCATAATCGTTGATACGCGTGTTACGTATCACAGCCAGTTTCTGCAGGAAGCTGGCCACCTTGATCTCGGTAAACATATCGTCGACACTGAGCACCCAACTGCCATCGGGCAACTGCGTGAACTCCTGCACTACCTGCATATTCTCTACCCAGTTAACATCGCTCTTCTTAGGAATGATCATCTCGCAACGCTTAACCTGCCAACTGCTATCGGCAAGGATATAAAGGTCGCCACGGAAGCCAAAGTCCTGCTGGTTGTTGGGCAGGAAGTGAAGGTGATAGCACAGATCCTTGTCGACCATCAGGGTGTCCTCGATATAATAACGATAGAACCCTATGGCATCTTTGCCGATAGGCGATGTAAAGGGATGCTGCAGCATACGTATCTGATCATCGTAGATATTCACATCGGTAAACACATCTTTCATAACCGTATTAAGGATATCGCCCGTCTGGAACAGGTCGTTGATACCCTGGTTATTGATGCCCTTGATGATAGTCTTCTCATTGTGCGGCTTCTTGCGATATACCTTCTGCGATACAGTCTCGTCGACACTGATGGGCAGTATGAGTTTGTTGTTATACGGACAGGCCTCAATCTGGTCGATAAGCCACTGTTTCTTCTTATACTTAGGCGAATCGAGTATCTCGGGCTTAAAGTCATTAAGTGCCAGAGTGATCTTCTGGTACTTGTTGTACTGATAGAAGTCGCGATTATCCAGATCGGTCTGCTTCTTGGCTGCAATCACCTTCTTCATCATCTCGACCGCAGGATTGTTCTTGCGACTATATCGACCGCGCTTAGTCTTTACGGTCACTTCCTTAAGCATCTTAGTGTCGGTCTTCAGGGCAATCTTCATCGTGCTCTTGATACCCGAGTTGATCTGCACAGTGTGAGACACATAGCCTACCGAAGTAAAGGTAAGCGCCCAACCGTTATGGCGCGCAATGGTAAAGTTTCCATCGATATCTGATGCCACTCCCACTCCATGTCCCATATACTGGGCGCTGGCAAACGGGATCGGCTCACCGGTCTTGGCGTCAATGATCTGACCGGTAATCATATGCTGTGCCCATACGCTCAGGGTCAGCAGCATCATACTTAATAATAATGTTATCCTTCTGTTCATCCTTAAAATTTTAAGTCTATAATCTGATTGAGTGCGGTTATTACCTTATCGGCTGCACTCTCGTCTACAGGGTCGTTGGTCCAGCCCTCGCCCTTAAACCAAATGGTGTGGCAGCCTGCCTTACCGGCGGGAATGATATCCTTATCCATACTGTCGCCCACCACGATTACTTCGTCGGGGTTAAGCCCCAGTGCCTCAACACCAAGCGTGAATATCCTGGGATCGGGCTTGCGAACGCCTACCACAGCACTCTCGATGATGGTATCGAAAATGCCATCAAGACTGAACTCGCCCAGCACAGTGGCGATGTTGCCATAAAAATTGCTTACCAGCACCATGGGGAAATGCTGCTTTAACTGCAGCAGCACCTCACGACTGCGGGCAGTCTCCTCGCAGGTGATGGCATAGAGGTCATCAACCACAGCCTGCTGATACTCGGGCAGGCCCAGGAACTCAAGTTCTATACGTATCTTCTCCTCAAGCGTGCGCTTAAAGGTGAAGTCGGGCTTTATAATAGGATTCTTGCCCAGAGTGCGCTCGGCATGCACATAAGCCTCGCGGAATTTCTCCTCGCTTACAGGCACCTGCTGGCGCTCGTAAGCATGCCATATCACCTTACCCCAGTGCTGTCCACCAGTGTCGAGTGTACCACCGTAGTCGAATATATATCCCTTAATCATAACTCAGCGCATAGTTTTTCGTGCTTACTGTGCATGTACATGTACATGGCCTGGAAAACAGTGATTTCAACCAAAGGGTAAACCCAAGGACAATCCAACAGGCAGGTGATATAGATGGTGATGGCACGGGTATTGAATGTGAGCAGGTTGGTGTACTTCATCAACGGGCGACTGCCAGCAAGCAGTCTCTCGCGTATATCCTCAGAAGGATTCTGCTTCCATCGCTCAAAGAACTTCTGGAACTCAGGGGTGCGCTGTTCCTGACTCTTACAGTAGTTTGCGTAATTATAATAGAACACGCGCGCGAGCAGATCGCTCTTAGGAAGATTCTCGTAGGTAGCACGCTGCTGCTTGTAGTTATCGAGTTCGCTACCATCCTTACCAAGCAGGAAGAACAAGTGTATCTGACGATAATAGTCGGCCAGAGAACTCTGTTTTGAGTGCAGCAGTATTCCGGCTATAGCACAAAGCACAAAACCCCAGATGCCCCACTGGATATCGGTACCAGGGATATTCTGATGCCACAGACGGAACACAATGCCTAAGTAGATAGCAGTAAACCACAAGTCGCCCGAGAAACCGTCGAGCATACGACCTATCAGGGTTTTCTTACCAGTGATACGCGCCATCTGGCCATCGGTAGAGTCGCAGAAGTTGGCAAACATCAACAACAATACACCACAGACATTGTGCATAACATCGGTGTAGTGGAACATCCAACCTGCACCCACACCCAAGAATATCGATACGATAGTTATCACGTTGGGATGGATATCCATCTTGTTCCACAGTAATGCAAACACCAATCCGATGGGACGGGTGAAATGCACATCCAACCACTCTTCAGTATCTTCTGACTTAAATGATAATCTTAATAATTCCTTAAAAGTTGCCATTATTATCTCTAATATTTAAATTCTAATTTCTAAATCAGCGAGGCTATCGCTGTGGCGGCTTCTTCGCGGCACCGCGAGAAGCTGGGCCAGTCGTTAAAATCTATCACGTAGTAGCGACCTTCTTCATCGACAATACAATCGCCACCATACACCTTTATGCCAACAGCCTCAGCCAGTGTGTCGACACTATGCTGCAGTTCTGTCGCATCAAACGGATAGTGGTGTGCTGCGCCATTACGCTGCTCATCACCAAACTTTGATTCGCCATCATCGGTGGGATAGTAATAGCGGAAGAAGCCCGTGCCTGCCACGCCATAGAACTTTATCAAGTCGCCCGACACATGAGCACTTATAGTATAACTATGGATGCCACGCTGGGCAAACTCAGCCTTCTTCAGTTCAAGCTCAGCCTGCGTAGCTGCAAACTGCACATCGCCCTTGCTCTGGGCAGCAGCATCACCACGTTTTATCCAGTATCCATGGTCACCATCGCGTGGAGCCATAGGCGTGCCTATATGCTGCATTATCTCTTCCAACCGGCATCTGGCGCAATTGGAAATTCCCTCAGAAGAGTTTATTGCGTTGAGTCCCTCCAGCCTGGCCAATGTTTCGGGCAATCTACCCATGGAATATATGCAGTCATATCCTTCGGGACAGAATGGCTGCTGCTCGCTTACCAGTTCTACTTCATGACCAGCAGCAAGGAGGCGTGCTCCTACTGTATCTAGTATCGCTCTGTCCTTCGCCACCGAATTAGGTGAGAATCGTTCCGCCCGTTGTATTAATAGGATTTTCAATTCTTGAATTCTTAATATATTACATTTTCAAGAAATCTTCCGCCTTTTGAATATCGCTTGCGTGGTCGATATCCAGCACCTTGCTGAATGAATAGGCCTTAAGGCGCAACCCCTCGGCAACCAACGCACGCTGGAAATTGCGCATCCTGCTCTCGCCACGCTCTATGCATCGCTGCAATACAGGAATAGCCTTAGGAGTGAGGCCATAGATACCACCGCTGATGTAATGGGGATTATCGCAGCTATCAAGAAAAGCAGTGATAGTGCGTGAATCATCTACATCAACATACAATGGTTTCTCGTCATCAATATAATCTGTAACGCCCATCAGTCCGTCAACATCCCCATGCTCGGCAGCTATCTCAAACGCTTTGGAATACGTTTTGAACTCCTTTTCACGGAATATCGTGTCGACAGTTGTCAGTACAAACGGTTCGTCCTTAAGCCACTGGCTGAGTTCCCAAGCACTATGCATGGAACTTGGCGTGCTCTTAACTACAAACCTCAGGGGCACACGCCCTGAGGCCTTTATCTGCTGCAGATGTTCAGCCACAGCCGTCATCTGCTCATTACATATCACACATATCTCGCTGGCTCCGCAGTCCATGAATACTCGTATCAGTCGGTCAATCAAATGCTCTCCACCTACTTTTACAAGTGGTTTAGGAGCAGCAACGCCCTCCTGTACCAGTCGCGACCCCTCGCCAGCAGCTATAATTGCATATTTCATTTTTCCAATCTAACTTATTTTTCCCTAAGCGCATTTCTTTTAAAATGCGCTGCAAAGGTACACATTTTTAGTGAAATTGGAAAACTTTGGCAATATATTTAGGTTTTATTTACCTAATCCGCAGGCTACCGGTGTTGATATCGCCCGAACCGCGCTTGCTTTTGTTCAAGTTTGTTACCTGTCCCTTAAGGGTAATATCGCCTGAACCAGCCAGTTCGGCATCGACCGAGCCACAGCCCTCAAGGAAATTAACATCGATATCACCAGAACCACGAACAGCCAAGCGGGTGGCAACAACATTCTTCTGACGAATATCTATATCGCCCGAACCGGTAAGTGAGGCATCGGTATACTGTGCATCGAGCAGCTTGATATCCAGATCGCCAGAACCAACAACCTCGGCATTGCAACGATCGCAGATAATACTATTAAACTCTATATTGCCAGAACCCTTAAGCTGGATATCGATAACATCGGTATCAACGGAATAGCGGCTGAGGAAATCGCCTGAACCACGAAGGGATACTCCGGTAAGGTCGGGACCACAAACATACACAGCAAGATCATCGCCCCTGCCAAAGCTGACATTAAACATACCTATCTTGCCACGATTGCGAATAGAAAGGGTGCGACCATCCAGTTCGGTGATAATATTCTCGACAAGCTCCTTGGGACCCTTGACCAATACCGAAAACGAATCGGCCTGATCATAATAAACCGTTGGTGAACCATTTACCTCTATTTTCTCGAAACCACGAAGGTTGCGATACTCGGAAGCCTTCTCACCACTGAGTTTCACGCCCATATCGCGCACACTATTACTACAACTGCAAGAGGCAAGAACCAATGCAAAAACAAATAAAACTATCTTTTTCATTAACACAAAACTTTTTAAATATTAAACATTTTCTATCCATTTGACGTGAAAGGATAGAAAAAAGTTGCATAACCAACAGAAAAAACTATCTCAGCGGCAATTCTACCCAGAAACGAGAGCCCTCGCCAAGGATAGAGTCGACACCGATAGAGCCGCCAAGACTCTCTGCATGACTCTTGGCTACCGACAATCCAAGACCGGTACCAGGGATATACTCGTCGACCTTGACAAATCGTTCGAAGATGCGCTGCTGGTCCTCCTGAGCCACGCCCTTACCAGTATCGAGCACCCAAAGAGTAAACTTGTCGCTCTGAGGAAGATCGAAACCTATGGTAATAGAGCCTGCGGCAGTGAACTTTACAGCATTCTGCACTAGGTTGGTAACAATCTCCTTTACCTTGCCGATATCGGTAGTGAGCATAAGTTCGCTGATAGGGAACTGGGTGGCAAGTACCACCTGTGAAGGATCGACCATAGGCGAGAACGTATCGGCAATCTCGCGCAATACGGGCACCAGGTCTGCCTGCTGCTTTACAAGACTCTTAGCCTCAGCCTCAACCTTCGACATGCTTACCAGACCATCGATAATGCTAAGCAACTTGTAGTTATTCTTCTGTATCTCGGAGATAAGTTGATTGCGGTCTTCCTCGCTCTCGACAACAGGCAACAAGTCAGCAAAACCAACAATAGCATTAAGTGGCGTACGAATCTCATGTCCCATATTGGCAAGGAAGGCAGTCTTAAGTCTATCGCTCTCCTCAGCCTTGTTACGGGCAGCAATAAGGGCTGACTCCATCTCTTTCTGAGCATCGATACGCATAGAGGTACATACTATCTTCTTAGGATTTCCCTCCTCATCGCGCGAAGCGATGGTACCATAACTCTCTTCCCAATAGGTCATACCAGCCTTACCAGACATTACTCGATAAACCTCATGATAGGTATTAGAACGACCGGTACAGATATTATCTACCGCCAGGCGTACACGTTCACGATCGGACTTCTCGACAGCATCGGTAACAGCCGACAGAGGCATCTGAGCCAGAGAAACCAAATCGCCCTTATCGTCACGATAATCAGCATCTATGGTAAGCATCTGCGTAGGCACATCGATATGCCAGGTACAAAGACGCATGGCCTTGAGAACAAACTCGTACTCAACATTGTTCTGTTTTACCTTCTCAAGTTCCTCGAGTTCATTCTTGAGGCGAACACCAGCACGGCGCTGAACAAAAATGGAAATGAACATAAAAAGGAAGAGAGCGACGCCGATAGCCCACAGCGCCGGAATGAGATAAGTATTCTCACCTTGGGTATATAGTAGTATACTATAATACATTGGTTTAAAGAATTGACGAGGGCAAAAGTAACTAAATAATTTGGAAAAACGACATTTTTTGTGCTATTTTTAATAAAAACGAAGATTTTTTGTTAGATTAACAGTAAAAAAGTGCGTTTTTAGCCGAATTTGAGTTAACTTTGCAGCCTGTAAACTTAATGTAATGGAACAAAAGTACGAATTGATCGCCAAAACGTTTATGGGACTGGAACCTGTACTGGCGAAAGAGCTGACCCAACTGGGGGCTAATGATGTGGTAATCGGTAGACGAATGGTTTCGTTTACGGGTGATAAGGAAATGATGTATCGTGCAAACTTTCAGTTGCACACGGCTATCAGAATTCTGAAGCCTATACGCCATTTCAAAGCGAAAAGCGCTGACGATGTTTATGAGGAAATCAAGAAGATTGACTGGACTGAGTATCTGGGAACCGACAAGACATTCACTGTAGACTCTGTAGTGTTCTCAGAAGAATTCCGTCATTCAAAGTTTGTATCTTACAAGGTTAAGGATGCTATCGTGGACCAGTTCCGCGAGAAGACCGGCAAGCGACCGAATATCTCGGTGGCTAACCCTGATGTACGACTAAATATGCACATTGCCGAAGATAAGTGCACACTGAGTCTGGACTCGAGCGGTGAGAGTTTGCACCGTCGCGGATACCGTCAGGAGAGTGTTGAAGCACCACTGAACGAGGTTCTGGCAGCAGGCATGATCCTTCTGAGCGGATGGCAGGCTGATACTGACTTTATCGACCCAATGTGTGGTAGTGGAACCCTGCTTATCGAGGCTGCACTGATAGCAAAGAATATGGCACCAGGCCTTTTCCGTAAGGAGTTTGCCTTCGAGAAGTGGCCTGACTTTGACGCAGACCTGTTTGACGAGATTTACAACGACGAGAGTCAGGAACGCGAATTCAAGCACAAAATCTATGGCTATGACATCGACATGAAGGCCGTGAATACAGCCCGCATGAATGTAAAGGCTGCCGGTCTTTCGGACATCATTACCATAGAGCAGCAAGATTTCAAGAACTTTACACAACCTGCCAATAAGAGCATCATCATATCAAACCCACCTTATGGTGAGCGTATATCAACACCCGACCTGCTGGGTACATATAAGATGATAGGTGAGCGACTGAAGCACCAGTTTAAGGGCAACGATGCCTGGATACTGAGCTATCGCGAGGAGTGCTTTGACCAGATTGGTCTGAAGCCAAGTATTAAGATTCCTCTGTACAACGGCAGTTTGGAGTGTGAGTTCCGCAAATACCAGATGTTTGACGGCAAACTGAAGGACTTCCGCTCAGAGGGCGGTATAGTTAAGACCGAAGAGGAGAAGCGCCAGATGGCCGAGAAGCATCGCTTTAAGAAAGAGCGCGAGTTTAAGAAGCGTCTGGAGGAAAAAGAAGAGAACGAAGAGGCAGATATCCTAAGCTTTACATTCCACAAACACGATATTAGCCGTAATCGTGGCGGACATGAGAGTTTTGACCGTAGCGGTAAGGATCGCAAAGAGCGCAGAGACCGTAAGGAGTTCGGTGGAAAGAAGGACTTCGGCGGCAAGGGCAAGGACCGAAAGGACTTTAAGCGCGGCGGCAAGAGAGAGTTCGGCAAGGACTTCGGCAAGAAAAAGAGATTTGACGATGATGAAGATTAAATCGATGCTGGTCGCTATGACCATGATGCTAAGTGCTACAACAATGAGTGCACAAGATAAACTCTTCACACTTGAGGACCTTAACTTCGGCGGAACCAACTACGCCAACCTGCGACCACAGACAATGTGGCTGACATGGTGGGGCGAGAAGTTGGTACAGACCGATGTGGAGAAATGTTACACCATCGACACCAAGACCGGCAAGAAAACAAAACTGTTCACACTCGACGAGGTGAACACATGGGCCGGTAGTAACGATGATACATACGTGCGCCACCTGATGAACGCCACATTCCCCTACCCCGACAAGCCACTCGTAATGCTGGGCAACATGAAGTCTGTGATACTGCTGGACTTTAATGCCAAGAAGATAGTATGGCAGGACAGCATAGCAGGACAGCAGGCCTACGACTGGAGTGATGCATCGCGGGCTACTGCATGGATAGAGAACAACCAGCTATATGTAGTTGACGGTCAGGGAAAGAAGCACCAGCTAAGCACCGACGGAAGCAGAGAGATAGTATATGGTCAGAGCGTACACCGCAATGAGTTCGGTATAAAGAAAGGTACATTCTGGAGTCCTGACGGACAGCGTCTGGCATTCTATCGTATGGACCAGAGTATGGTGACCGACTATCCTCAGGTGAATGTATTCCCACGTTCGGCAACATACGAACCCGACAAATATCCTATGGCCGGTATGACCAGTCATAAGGTAACAGTTGGTGTGTTTGACCTTAAGAGCGGCAAGACCATATATCTGCAGGCAGGAGATCCTACCGACAGATACTTTACAAACATAGCCTGGAGTCCCGACTCTAAGACTATATATATGTTTGAGTTGAACCGCAAACAGAACGACTGCCGACTGGTATCATACGATGCCACAACAGGCGCAAAAATAGCCGAGCTTAACCGCGAGACATCGCCCAAATACGTAGAGCCGCAGAATCCCATCGTATTTCTGCCATGGGACGCACAGGAATTCCTGATGCAGAGCGAGAAGGACGGATACAACCATCTGTATCTAATGGACAAGAACGGAAAGCAGCTGAAGCAGCTGACCAAGGGCGAGTGGGTAGTGATGGAAGTTCTGGGATTCAACAAGAAGGACAAGACGGTCATTATCGCCTCTAACGAACTGAATCCACTACAGCGCAATATCTGGGCAGTAAACATAGCCAATGGCAAGCGTACACTGCTTGACAATGGTAAAGGCGTGCATCGCGCAACATTGTCAGCATCAGGTGCACTGATGACTGACCAGCGCCAGGAGCCTACCGTTCCTAACGTGATAGAGTTGAACAACACTCACAAGCCATCACCCATCACCCTGCTGAAAGCCTCTGACCCATGGAAAGAGTATCAGCAGCCCATCTACGAGAACGGAAGCATCAAGGCAGCCGACGGTACTACCGACCTTTATTTTAGAATGGTGAAACCACACGACTTTGATGCAACCAAGAAATATCCCACAGTGGTATATGTTTACGGAGGACCACACGCCCACAATGTAGAAGCATCGTGGCACTGGGCCAGTCGCTCATGGGAGACATACATGGCACAGAAGGGTTACATCGTGTTCATACTTGACAACCGTGGTTCAGAAAACCGTGGACGCGACTTTGAACAGGCCACATGGCACCAACTGGGACAGATAGAGATGCTGGACCAGATGAAAGGTGTGGACTATCTGCGCACCCTGCCATACATAGATATGAACCGACTGGGTGTTCACGGTTGGAGTTTCGGAGGATTTATGACAATATCACTGATGACCAACTATCCCGACGTGTTCAAGGTTGCTGTAGCCGGTGGTCCGGTAATCGACTGGAAATGGTATGAGGTGATGTATGGTGAACGCTATATGGGCACACCACAGGACAACCCTGAGGGATATGCCAAGAGCAGCCTCATCGACAAGGCCAAGAACCTGAAGGGCAAGTTGCAGATTATAACGGGTTATAACGACCCAACGGTGGTTCCACAGAACTGTCTGTCGTTCCTCGACGCCTGTGTAAAAGCCGGCACACAGCCTGATTTCTTTGCCTACCCTGGTGAAGAGCACAACATGATGGGCCATGCCAGCGTACACCTGCACGAGCGCATCACCCAGTATTTTGAGGATTATTTAAAATAAAATCAACATATGAAGATCTTACTATTAGGAAGTGGCGGACGCGAGCACGCCCTCGCTTGGAAAATTGCTCAGAGCAGCAAGTGTGAGAAACTCTATATTGCCCCAGGTAATGCCGGAACAGGCAACTGCGGTGAGAATGTAGCAATGAAAGCCGACGACTTTGAGGCTATCAAGGCATTCATCGTTGAAAAGGGTATCAATATGGTAGTAGTTGGTCCTGAGGATCCATTGGTAAAGGGTATCTACGATGAACTGAAGGCTGACGAGCGCACTAAGGATGTGCCTGTAATCGGACCATCAAAGGCAGGTGCCGTGCTCGAAGGTTCAAAGGACTTTGCCAAGGCATTTATGCAGCGACACAATATCCCAACAGCCCGCTATCAGACCTTTGACGGTGAGCATCTGGAAGAGGGATTGAAGTTCCTTGAGACACTTGAAGCTCCCTACGTACTTAAGGCCGATGGTCTGTGTGCTGGTAAGGGTGTGCTGATTCTACCTACCCTCGACGAGGCCAAGAAAGAACTGAAAGAAATGCTGGGCGGTATGTTCGGTAATGCTTCAAGCCGCGTGGTCATCGAGGAGTTTATGAGCGGTATCGAGTGCTCTGTATTCGTACTGACTGATGGTAAAAACTACAAGATTCTGCCCGAGGCTAAGGACTATAAGCGTATCGGCGAGCATGACACAGGTCTGAATACTGGCGGTATGGGTAGCGTTACCCCCGTGCCATTTGCAACCAAGGAGTGGATGCAGAAGGTTGAAGACCGCATTATACGTCCTACCGTTGAGGGCTTGGCAGCAGACGGCATCGACTACAAGGGATTCATATTCTTTGGACTTATCAATCGCACCAATACTCCCAGCAAGGAGGCTGAACCATATGTAATCGAATATAACTGTCGTATGGGCGACCCTGAGACAGAGAGTGTAATGCTGCGACTGAAAAGCGACATTGTTGACCTGTTTGAGGGTGTGGCAGAGGGTAACCTGGATCAGCGCAGCATAGAGTTCGACAAGCGAGCTGCTGTATGCGTAATGCTGGTAAGCGGTGGTTATCCACAGGAATACAAGAAGGGCTATCCCATCACAGGCATAGAGAACGTAGAGGGATCGATAGTTTTCCACAGTGGTACTGCACTAAAAGATGGTCAGGTGGTAACTGCAGGTGGACGAGTAATCGCAGTATCATCATATGGTAAGGATAAGGCCGAGGCACTGCAGAAATCATTCGAAGAAGCCCAGAAGATACAGTTTACCGACAAGTATTTCCGTCGCGACATAGGTGCAGATCTTTAATAAATGAGGAGACACAGACGATAAGTCAGAAATGAGTAGGAAGCACATACAGAATATAATAGCCGAGAGTCGCAAGACACTACCGATAACCATAATCTATGGTGTCGGTATATGGCTATTGGCTGGAGGATTGCAACACAATTGGTGGATACAGTTTGCGTGTTTCTTTGCATCAGTATATGCAATGATACACCTGAACAACATCAATTTGATGATACGCATCTACAGTCGTTCTGTATCATCAGCATATATATTGTTGTCGTGTATTGCCGTATGGCTATTCCCGTCAATATCGGGAGGTATCATCCAACTATGTTCGGTACTGATTATGCTGCTACTCTTCTCATGCTACCAAGACACTGATTCTAGAGGCCGTACATTCTACATCTTTGTACTGATAAGTATGATGAGTCTGCTAGAGCCGCATTACCTGCTGTTGGCACCATTGGCATGGCTGCTGATGAGCTCTACTATTTACTCAATGAGTTTCCGCTCGCTATTGGCATCGCTTATCGGTCTTATTACACCATATTGGTTATATATAGGATGGAGACTGTTCCAGAACCCGATGAACCCAGTACAGGCTCTGGATTTCATAGATCGTTTCGCCCTGCTACAATGGCCTTCTGATTATCAGGCACTGACTCAATCTCAGCTGTTATTCTTCGGTCTATTGGTAGTGCTGTTCTTAGTTGGATCTATACACTTCTGGATGACCAGCTATATGGATAAGGTACGCGTACGACAGATATATGCAAGTCTGATAATCACAACGCTATACTCCATAATACTGATTGCACTTCAACCACAGAAATATGATGTGCTGATTTACGTAATGATCATCGCAGTGAGTCCAATAATAGCCCATTTTGTATCGCTTACGCATACTAAGATGTCAAACATCTTCTTTATGGTGCTATTAGCCGTTATTCTGTTTCTAACCGGCATGAACCTATGGATTTCATAATCAACCTACTATCACAATACGGTTATTGGGGCATGTTGCTTGCAGCATTTCTGGCTGGAAGTTTCTTCCCGTTCTCAAGTGAGGCTGTGATGGTAGCACTGATGGCCACAGGATTGGACCCATGGTTGCTGATGATATACGGAACCATAGGAAACGTGATGGGCAGTGTGTTTAACTACTGCGTAGGCCGGATGGGCAAACTGGAGTGGATTGAGAAATATTTGCACGTAAAGAAAGAAGACCTGGATAAAGCTCATCGGTTCCTAGCCGGACACGGAGCATGGATGGGATTCTTTGCTTTTCTGCCAGTATTGGGCAGTGCAATCACAATCGCCCTGGGACTAATGCGATCTAACGTGATAATAACATTTATCGCTATCACGCTAGGCAAGCTATTCCGTTATTTAATCTTAATTTACGGAGCAGGCTTGTTTATATAAAAAGTTTTTGTGTAACTTTGCACCACTATTTAGATTTTTAACGTTAAAGAATATAATATTGTAATGAAACAATTCAGACTAGTAGACAACGCTTTGGGCTGGCTCGCATTCTTTATAGCAGCCTTTGTCTATTGTTCTACCATCGAACCGACAGCCAGTTTCTGGGACTGTCCGGAGTTTATTACCACTGGTTACAAATTAGAGATAGGTCACCCACCTGGGGCACCTTTCTTCATGCTAACAGCCAACTTGTTTTCGCAGTTTACAAGCGATCCCACACAGGTAGCACGTATGGTTAACACCATGAGTGCACTGCTTTCGGCTACTTGTATCCTGTTCTTGTTCTGGACCATCACTCATCTTACACGCCGACTGCTTATCGGCAACTGGGAAGAGTTGACAACGCCAAAGATGATTGCAATCGAGGCCTCAGGACTTGTAGGTGCTCTTATCTACACATTCAGTGACACATTCTGGTTTTCGGCTGTTGAGGGTGAGGTTTATGCCTACTCATCAGCTTTCACAGCTGTAGTATTCTGGCTTATATTGAAATGGGAAGATCATGCCGACGAGCCTCATAGCGACCGTTGGCTGATACTTATCATGTATATGACAGGATTGTCTATCGGAGTACACCTGCTGAACCTGCTGTGTGTGCCTGCCATCGTGCTGGTATATTACTATCGCCGCTATCCTGATGCAAACCTTAAGGGCTCGCTCATAGCACTTGCAGTATCAGTAGTTATCCTGGCAGCTGTGCTCTATGGCGTAGTTCCCGGTATCATCACCGTAGGCGGATGGTTCGAGTTGTTCTTCGTGAACACTCTGGGTATGCCATTCAACACTGGTGAGATCATCTATATCATTCTGTTGGTATTTTGCGTAATCTGGGCTGTATATGAAACACAGACCCAGAAACACTCGCTAACAATACAGAACGTAGCATTCCTTGCTTCGGTTGGCATGCTGGGTATCCCATTCTATGGATGGGGATGGTCGGCATTCCTTATTGGATTAGTAGTGCTAGTAGCACTATGGTTCCTGCTAAAGTACACAGTTAACAAGCAGCAGCTGATAACTGCACGCATGAAGAACACTATGCTGCTCTGCATGCTGATGCTGATGATTGGTTACTCTAGCTATGCGCTTATCGTTATCCGTTCATCGGCTAACCCACCAATGGATCAGAACTCACCTGAGGATATCTTTACTCTGGGTGACTATTTGGGACGTGAACAGTACGGACAGCGTCCATTGTTCTACGGCCCCGCATACACATCACAGGTAGCACTGGTACAGGAGGGCAACTACTGCAAGCCTGTAATGAGTAAGGGAAAGCCTGTATACCAGCGCAAGGATAAAGCATCTGCTGATGAGAAGGACTCGTACTTTGTAGTTCGCACAAAGGATGAATATAAGTATGCACAGAATATGCTTTTCCCACGTATGTATGATGCTGGTCATGCAGCAGCCTACGAGTCATGGATGGGTGGTGTGGACGGCAACGAAGTGCCATACGATCGCTGCGGTGAACAGATGACAGTAAAAGTGCCCACACAGCTGGAAAACTTGAGATTCTTCCTGAGCTATCAGTGCAACTTTATGTACTGGCGCTACTTTATGTGGAACTTTGCCGGCCGTCAAAACGATATCCAAGGCAATGGCGAACTGGAGCACGGCAACTGGTTGACTGGATTCTCGTTTATTGATGATGCACGACTGGGCGACCAAAGTATGCTACCTACCGATCTGAAGCAGAACAAAGGTCACAATGTGTTCTACTGCATGCCACTTATATTGGGTTTGCTTGGACTGTTCTGGCAGGCCTGGTATACCCGCAAACGTAAGGCTATGGTTAATGGTCAGGAAAAACTGGTTGACGAGCCTATTGGCATACAGCAGTTCTGGGTGGTATTCTTCCTGTTCTTTATGACAGGTCTAGCCATCGTAATATATCTGAACCAAACACCAATGCAGCCACGTGAGCGCGACTACGCATACGCTGGATCATTCTATGCCTTCGCCATCTGGTGTGGTATGGGTGTAGCTGCAATAATTGACTGGTTGAACAGCAAGATAAAGAAGGAGAACCAGGTGGTAGCTGCTGTAGTAAGCGCAGCCTGTCTGCTGGTGCCCATCCAGATGGCTAGTCAGACTTGGGATGACCACGATCGTTCAGGTCGCTACTGCTGCCGCGACTTTGGTCAGAACTACCTGATGACACTGCAAGAGGAGGGCAATCCTATCATATTCACCAATGGAGATAATGATACCTTCCCTTTATGGTATAACCAGGATACTGAGGGATTCCGCACAGATGCGCGCGTATGCAACCTCTCATATCTGCAGACCGACTGGTATATCGACCAGATGCGCCGTCCTGCATACGATTCTCCATCTGTACCTATCAGTTGGAGCCGACTAGAGTATTGTGCCGGCACAAACGAATATGTGCAGATTGACGCTTCACTGAAGAAGCAGGTAGAGGAATTGTATCGTCAGAATCCAGAGGAAGCCAAGAAGCAGTTTGGTGAGAAACCATTCGAGCTGAAGAACATCCTGAAGAACTGGGTTCGCAATACAAACAAGGATCTCCACGTTATTCCTACAGATACTGTTTACGTAACTATCGACAAGGAAGCTGTACGCAAGAGTGGTATGATGATGGCTGCTGACAGCATCCCCGACCAGATGGTTATCTCGCTGAAGGGTAAGAACGCTCTGTACAAGCAGGATCTGATGATGCTGGAGATGATTGCAGAGTGCAACTGGACACGTCCAATCTACGTAGCGACTACCGTAGGTTCAGAGAACTATATGAACCTGGGCGACAACTTCGTACAGGAGGGATTGGCCAACCGTATTACTCCTTTCACTACCAACGCTCCTGGAGCAAAGAACTTTGATACGGAGAAGACTTACAACAACGTGATGAAGAAGTTTAAGTTTGGTGGTGTTGACAAACCCGGCATCTATCTCGATGAAACCGTGATGCGTATGTGTTATACTCATCGCCGACTGTTGTCGATGCTTGCAATGAATCTGGTTCAGGAAGGCAAAGACAAGCAGGCGAAAGAAGTGCTTGACAAGTGCGAAAAGGCACTGCCCAGCTATAACATTCCTCATGACTACCAGAGTGGCTCGATGGATTTGGCAAAGGCTTACGCACTGACTGGTCAGACAAAGAAGGCACAAGACCTGATAGATCAGCTTTGGAAGAAGTCGGCAGAGTATATGCTATGGTACTGCTCACTCGACGGACAGCGATTTGAGAGTTCACAGCAAGACTGTCTGATGCACCTCTACATTCTGAACCAGATACTGAACCTGCAATCAGCAGTTGATGAGAAGAAGGCTCAGGATAAGGAGAAGCAGTTCCAGACAATGAACAAGCTCTACGAAGCCAAGGGAGGTAATTACGGAGATTAAGATATGTTTATAGAGCAACCAGCAATATATCTTCGCTGGCTCTATCCAAGAGCATACTGGCGAATGGACCGTCACGAAAGATCAGTATACCTGACTTTCGATGATGGTCCCATACCAGAGGCTACTCCGTTTATTCTAGACACACTAAAGCAGTTTGGCGCACGAGCCACATTCTTCATGGTAGGCGACAATGTACGCAAATATCCAGAACTGTACAAACGTATTCTGGCAGAAGGTCATCAAGTGGGTAATCATACCCATAACCATATAGGAGGACTGCGACACTCTGTAAAGGAATACAGCTATAACGTGGAAAAAGCAAACGCATATATCAAGAGTCACTACGTACGTCCGCCACACGGTTGGATGCGTATGGCGCAATATGCATGGTTGAGCAGAAAATACAAGATTGTAATGTGGGACCTGGTGACACGTGACTACTCAAAATGGATAACTGCCGAAGACGTGGTTAATAATATAAAGAGGTACACGCGTAATGGATCTATCATCACATTCCACGATTCGCTTAAGAGTATCGACAAACTTAAGACTGCGCTACCTGAAAGTCTACAATGGCTTAAAGACCAAGGCTATAGCTTTAGGATTTTCCCATAGTAAAACTTGAAATACTAGAACCCCCTAAAATAACAACAATAATGAAAAGATTACTAACAACATGCTTACTAACAGCAACATTCGTTATGACTACAAATGCACAACCACAGCTCCGTGCCGATAATATCGACGAGGTGCTCAAGGCAATGACCCTAGAAGAGAAAGCCAAACTACTAGTTGGCGGTGCTAACAATTTCTTCAGTGCCAACGCCGTAGTTGGTGGCGAGGCCGACCTAGTGGCAGGAGCAGCAGGAACATCACCTGCAATCCCACGACTGGGAATACCTGCTACAGTACTTACCGACGGACCTGCCGGAGTACGTATCGACCCAACCCGCAAGGGTACCACAAAGACTTATTATGCAACAGCATTCCCCATCGGCTCGTGTTTGGCTTCAACCTGGAACACAGACTTGGTGAGCAAGGTTGGTGAGGCTATCGGAAACGAGACCAAGGAGTATCGTTGCGACGTAATCCTGGGTCCTGGTATGAACCTGCATCGCAATCCACTCTGCGGACGTAACTTCGAATACTACTCTGAGGATCCATTGCTCACAGGTAAGATTGCAGCAGCATATATCAAAGGTGTGCAGAGTCAAGGAGCAGGCGTCAGTGCCAAGCACTTTGCAATCAACTCGCAAGAGACAGACCGCACTGCAGTAGATGAGCGTGTATCACAGCGCGCAGCACGCGAACTATATCTGCGTGGATTCGAGATTGCTGTACGCGAGAGTAATCCATGGACTATCATGGCTTCATACAATCAGGTGAATGGTCAGTACTCGATGGGCAACCACGATCTGCTGACTAAGATTCTGCGTGAGGACTGGGGCTTTAAAGGAATTGTAATGACTGACTGGATTGGTATCCGCGAAGGGCTGACAACGATAAGCGAAGTACAAGCAGGAAACGACCTAATGGAACCAGGTCAGCCAGCACAGGTAAACGAGATTATCGAAGGCGTTAAGAGCGGAAAACTCAACATTGCAGATGTTGACCGCAATGTTCGTCGTATGCTCGAGTATATCGTTAAGACACCAAGCTTCCATAAGTATCCTGCATCAAACAATCCTGACTTCAAAACTCACGCAGCCATCACACGTCAGAGTGCCAACGAGGGTATTGTACTCCTAAAAAACAACGGGATACTGCCTTGGAAGAATGGTTCTATTAAGACCGTTGCACTGTTTGGCGAGAACTCATACGACTTCCTGAGTGGTGGTACTGGTTCTGGTTGCGTTCATCCACCATACGTTGTTGACATGCTGCAAGGACTGGAGAACGCTGGCATCAAGTCGAGCGCCACACTCACAGATATCTATCGCAAGTATATAGAGTTTGCAAAAGTTAAGTTCCAAGCCGAGCGCCATCCTGCCAAGTGGTATCAGATGGAATACTTCGGACAGCAGAAATATCCAGAAATCGCTATCGACCCAATCTGTATCAACAAGGAGGTGAACGCTGCTGATGCAGCAATCATCACCATTGGCCGTCAGGCTGGTGAGGGTGTTGACCGCGATCTGAATACAGAGTTCAACCTGATTCCAGAGGAGCGTGCTCTCATCACCGATGTGTGCAACGCATTCCACGCTGCAGGCAAGCCTGTTATCGTTATCATCAACTCAGGTAGCGTAGTCGAAACTGCATCATGGAGCGGATATCCCGATGCAATTCTATGTGCTTGGCAACCAGGTATGGAGGGTGGTAACTCTATCGCCGACCTGCTCACAGGTAAGGTTAATCCTTCAGGAAAGCTCACTATGACCTGGCCTATTGCTGCAACTGACCACGCTTCGACAAAGAACTTCCCTGGACAGATAGACGACTACTCGCTCCAGATGATGATTGGCAATAAGACTCCAATTCCTGGACACGCTTACACCAATCACGAGGAAGATATCTACGTGGGCTATCGCTACTTCGACACATTTGGACGCGATGTGGCATATCCATTCGGTTACGGACTGAGTTATACCACATTCAATTTTGCCAAGCCTGTAGTTAAGGCCAAGGGTAAGGATGCTGTAGAAGTAAGCGTCGTAGTAAAGAATACTGGTAGTGTAAGTGGTAAAGAGGTTGCTCAGGTTTATGTCCAGGCTCCTAACGGCAAACTCGAGAAGCCTGCACAGGAGTTGAAAGCATTTGCAAAGACAAAAGAGCTGCAGCCTGGTGAGAGTCAGACTCTGACAATGACAATCCCCGTTCGCAATCTTGCAAGTTTCGACGAGGCAAATAGTCAGTGGATCACAGAGGCTGGCAACTATACCTTCCGCATTGGTAATAGCAGTAGAGATATTGCTGCTACTGCGACACTGAAGATTGCTGAATACACAGAGAAGACCACCAACGCTCTTGCTCCACAGCACAAGCTCAACTTGCTGAAAAAGAACAAGTAACAAATATAGAAAATGAAAAAGGAACTACTACTAACTACTCTTGCCCTGCTATTATCAATAGCGGGGCAAGCACAAAATGTGCGAGAGACTATAAGACTGGATAAGGATTGGAAGTTTGCACTAGGACATGCTGGCGATCCTAAGAAGGACTTCGGATGTGGAACTGAGTACTTCAACTACCTGACCAAGGCAAACTCGATACACAACGTAGGACCATATAGCTCAAAGTTTGACGATTCTACCTGGCAAGAAGTTAGCGTGCCACACGATTGGGTAACAACCCTATCTTACGCCAGAGAGGCAAGTCATTCGCACGGATACAAGACTGTAGGATATAAGTACCCTGATACCAGCATAGGATGGTATCGCAAAACTATAAAGATACCCGCCAGCGACCTGGGCAAGCGCCTGATGCTACGTTTCGACGGCATCTTCCGAAATGCAAGAGTATGGTTCAACGGATTCTATATGGGAACAGAACCAAGCGGATATGTTACTCAGATATATGACATCACACCTTATATAAAATATGGTGAGGATAATCTGATATGTGTTCGTGCTGATGCCACACTCGAAGAGGGTTGGTTCTATGAAGGAGCTGGAATATATAGAGATGTATGGCTGGAGAAGTCTGCCGAAGTAAGCGTTGTACCATTTGGAACCTTTGTATATGCAGAACTTAAAGACGCATATTCTGAAGCAAAGCTGAAGATAGAAACAGAGGTTAGTAATAGCAGTCTGAAGCCTCAGCTATGCGAAGTAGCCCAAAGACTTTTGGATGCTGACGGCAACGAGATAGCCCGCAGTACAGCTACCACATTGGGGCTAAAATCAAAAGAAACTGTTACTACAAAACAATCCATCAGTATTTCGAAGCCACACCTTTGGAGCACTACCGATCCCTATCTCTATAAGGTAGAGACGACAATTAGTCAGGATGGCAAAATCATCGATGTACACACCACTACCACAGGCATACGCGATATTGCCTTCAGTAGCAAAATAGGATTCCTGCTTAATGGTAAGTCACTGAAATTGAAAGGTGTAAACATGCATCAGGACCATGCTGGTGTAGGTTCTGCTATCCCTGATGCACTCCAGGCGTGGCGCATCAAACAACTAAAGAAGTTTGGCTGTAACGCATATCGTGCCTCACATAATCCCATGACGCCTGCCCTATTAGACATATGCGATCGCGAAGGCATCTTGGTAATAAATGAGAACAGACTGATGGGTATAAACGAGGAGCACCTGCGCCTGCTTGAACGCATGATAAAACGAGACAGAAATCACCCTTCTGTTATAATGTGGAGTGACGGCAACGAAGAATGGGGACTTGAGAACACCATACAAGGTACCCGCCTAGCTGAAGCTATGCGCGAATACACAAAACTATACGACCCAACCCGTCCAAGCACTGTAGCCAATGCTGGTGGTACAGAGCTAATCAAGGGACTTGATGTAGTGGGATTCAACTATATCGTACAGAATGATGTGGACAATCGTAAGAAGGCAAATCCGGATTGGAAAATCGTGGGCACAGAAGAAACATCAGGATGCGGCACACGAGGTTGGTACTTCGACACACCAGAATATCCTGGCAGAATGATTAGCATAAACCGCACAGACAAGCCTGGTGTAGAGAATGTGATAGAACGCGGATGGAAGTTCTACGACGAGCGTCCATGGGCTGCAGGCCTGTTCTACTGGACAGGTTTTGACTATCGAGGCGAACCCAACCCACTGGAATACCCAGCTACTGATTCTGAATTCGGGATACTGGACTACTGCGGTTTCTGGAAAGACGAAGCCTGGTATCTGAAGTCGTGGTGGACAGACGAACCAACACTTCACATCTTCCCCCATTGGAACCTACAGGGCCATGAGGGCGAAGAGGTAGAATTGTGGGCATACAGCAACTGCGACGAAGTAGAATTGACCGTAAATGGCATGAAACTAGGCAGACAGAAGATGCCAAAGAACGGACACCTGAAATGGAAAGCGACCTATCAGCCAGGAAAGGTTGTAGCAACAGGCTACAAAAACGGCAAACGTATACTCACAGAAGTTATAGCTACCACCAAGCCTGCATACAAGACTGTACTAAAGGCAGACAAACAATCCATAGAAGCTGATGGACGCGACGTAGCTATTATCACCATCGAGGTACAAGACGAAAAAGGCCGCATTGTACCCAATGCGTGCCCTATGTTAAGATTCCAATTGGAAGGTGATGCCCGTATTATTGGTGCTGGTAATGGCGACCCAATGTATCTGGGCGAGGATCATCCCAAGAATCCGAACTGCAAAGAATTCTCGATACCAGCATTCAACGGCTTGGCCCAAATACTGGTCCAGAGTTATGATACACCATCAACCATCACACTTCGATGCCAGAGTGACGGACTGAAGACTGGAAACGTTGTTATTCAGTCTCTTCTTCGTTAGTCAGGATATCCGCAATCGGCAACTGGCGGTCAATCGCTGTATGGAAAGATATCAGCGTTTGACTGCTAGACAGACCGAGCGGTTGCAGTTTATCATGAATAATCGTCAGCAGGTGATGATTATTACGAGCATATAGCTTGATAAACATATCGAAATTACCTGTTGTGTAATGACACTCCACCACCTCAGGTATTTGCTTCAGACGATCCAGAACCTCATCAAAACGGGCGGGATCCTTAAGATTCAATCCGATATACGCACAAGTTTCGTAGCCGATCTTCTCAGGTTCAATTAGGAACTGTGAGCCCTTGAGCACACCCATGCTATTCAACTTCTGAATACGCTGGTGGATGGCAGCACCACTCACATTACAAGCACGGGCCACCTCCAGGAACGGAATTCTGGCATCAGCTGCTATCAGACTCAATATCTGTCTGTCGAGTTCGTCAATCTTAACCATAATAGTAGTTATTTTTTGATTTCAGTTGCACTATAATTAATCTTTAAGGCATAGGCTTGTTGCAGGTTGCGTTTCACCTCGCTTACCAATCCCATAGGAGCCTTCTTATCTACTCGCAGCGATACCGTAAGGCGCGACTGATTCTCGGCCGAGAGGCCACTGCGTATATGTTCTATGCAGGCAGGAATATCAGCAGGAGCAACGATATTACCATTCATCTGAACCGCCCACTTATCACCCTGCTTTCCTATATAAATGTTTACCACAGCCTGCTTATTGGCCAATTTCTGCACCTCTACACCCGCAGGCACCTGCAAGCGAACCTTTACTTCATCGCTACGCATGTGGGTAACAATCATAAAGAAAAAGAGCACAGTAAATATCAGGTCAGGCATCGAAGCCACATTGAGCGAAGGTACACTCCTGCGACTCTGATGGAACATGCTCTTCATTGGTCTCATCGTGCACCTCCTTCCTGTATCGACGCCTCACTGATACGCTGTGGATAATACTCATTCAAGGCTGTTCGCTCATCATTGGTACACGATGCATAGCTATGTCCATAATGCTTGCGTGCATACTCCTCGCGCAGTTCATGATAAGCACTTACTATAGCATCCTGCATACGGAAATATGCCTCATATGTGGTAGCAGGGTCTGCCTGTATCGACACCACATGTCCTGTTCGATTCACAAATGCAAGCGAACGCACTTCGGCAGTCAGTTGCTGATAGGTAACAGTCTTGCCATCACAAGTCAACTGGTTATTCGCATCCAGCTTTACCTGCATCACATTGTCTCTATTTATATCCTTGGGCTGTTCGTGCTCCAATGGCGGTGGGGCCATCTGGCGCAGCAGTCCCTTCTCCGTGTCCATCGATGAGGTCACGAGGAAGAAAATCAACAGCATAAACGATATGTCTGCAGTCGATGTAGTGTTCAGCTCCGGAATCTGCTGACGATAGCGCTTACGAAACATCCGATAATCAATATAATAGAGGTATAGATAAACATATCAGCTACTCTCAACCAGAAATGGTCTGAAAGCAGTTGTCCATTTGAAGTGATAGGTTCTGTAGATCCAAACAGGAAAGTAGCCGCCATACAGAGCACAAAGCCTATAGCTACCACCCACCCTATCTTTCCTGCTGGCACACCATTTACCACATCATCCCCTTTTCTGCGGAATCGCAATCCATGCCAAACCGAATAAGCCGTTACGGCTATTGCAACAGCTAATGTAATATACATCAGCCACAACATAACATCGGCAATAACAGGCGAGATGAAGTTATTCATGATGAGCTTGTTTATATTCAGTAATCATATCGAGCAGCGTGATAGCAGCCTCCTCCATCTGAGCTGTCAGGCGCTCAATCTTTGAGAGGATGTAACTATAGAACAGCTGCAGCACCAGTGCCACTACAATACCAAAGATTGTGGTGATAAGAGCAACCTTCATACCCTGTGCCACGATAGTAGGGCCTATATCGCCTACCTGCTGGATATTGTCGAATGCCATAACCATACCTATAACGGTACCAAGGAATCCCAGCGAAGGAGCCATTGCAATGAATAGTTTAATCCACGAACAACCCTTCTCCAGATTTGCAGTCTGCAGTCCGCCAAAGTTGGTAATACTACGCTCTACTGCATCTATCGGCTGTTTGATATGCAGCAGACCCTGATAGCAAACAGACGCCACAGGTCCACGTGTATTTCTGCAAAGGGTCTTAGCTCCCTCTACATCGTCAGACTTAAGACACTGATCAATATCACCCAGCAACTTATGGGTTTTAATCTCAGAAAGCGTAAGATATATAATACGCTCTATGCAGAAAGCCAATCCTAGAACAAGAGCCAGAGCCACAAGCGACATAAATGCCACGTTACCATCAACGAACTTGGTCTTCAGTTGCTTATGGATACCACCACCTTCTCCGTCAACCTCGTTTACCAGTTCGTCCATATCATCAGCCATTATAGCCATAGAGTCAACTGCCACTGAATCAACAGTTGCAACAGAATCGACAGGCACTTTCTGGGCGAAGCTAAGTAATCCTATCAGTGTGAATGAAAAAATAAAAATCAGACGTTTCATATTGTTTGAAATTCTTGCGGAGAGAGGGGGATTCGAACCCCCGAATCGCTTTTGACGATTACACGCTTTCCAGGCGTGCCTCTTCAGCCACTCGAGCATCTCTCCTCCTGTTAAGTGGATGCAAAGGTAGTATATTTACCGCATAATCCACAGGTTAAATACTTATATTTAATACTTTTTTACAGTTATCATTGGTCTTCTGGGCCAGCTCTTCTTCGCTCACTCCATAAGCCTCAGCCAACTTTTTCAGAACATATGCCACGAAGGCCGGTTCGTTCCTCTCGCCACGCTTAGGTACAGGTGCCATATAGGGCGAATCCGTTTCTAGCACTATACGATCCAGAGGCACCACAGCAGGCAGCACTTCGGGCAGATGAGATTTCTTGAATGTAGAGACGCCTCCAATACCCAACACAAAGCGGTCGAACTGCAATAGTTCTTCAGCCTCGTGCTCATTACCGGTGAAACAGTGGAACACACCACCAGGCAACTCCGTCTGATATTTTTTGATTATTGCCACCATCTCATTCTGAGCCTTACGGCAATGAATCATCAATGGCAACTGAAGCTCTACCGACCAGCGCACCTGCTCTTCGAAAGCCTCTAGCTGTTCCTTCTCAAACTCACGACTCCAATAGTAGTCAAGTCCCACCTCGCCGATAGCGATAGCTTCAGCCAGGCGTGGTTTTATCTTATCCAGCACCTCACGCCAGTCGGCCTTTACATCCTCAGGATGAAGCCCCAGCATAGGATAGCAGTATCCAGGATAGCGCTTACATACGCTGATGACGGTATCTTGCGACTGCAGATTGATGCCTGGCACACCGATGGCTTGCACCCCAGCCTCGCGTGCTCGAGCTATCACTTCGTCAACATCCTCAACGAACTCCTCCCCATCAATATGGCAATGCGTATCTATCATTAGCTCTGGCGTTTCATCATATCGGCAGCGTACGCCTTCAATTCAGCCTTGCGCTCGTCGCTTACGTTTACCTTGGCCAGATAAACCAGACTCTCCTGATAGTACTGTTCCATCTTCTGCTCGCACAGCTTGCGGATACCTATCTCGTTGTACAGTTTGGTTACTGCAGCCACCTTCTCGTTGCGGTCAAACTCCTTTGCCTCAACCCACTTGGTCAGTTCCTCGCGCTGTGCAGGTGTAGCACGGTTAAAGGCATTGATGAGCATATAGGTCTTCTTGTTCGATGTAATGTCGCCACCAATGTTCTTTCCGAACACAGCAGGATTGCCATATACATCCAGCAGATCATCCTGCAGCTGGAATGCCAGTCCCAACTTCTCGCCAAACTTATACAGGTTGTCCGTATCTTCAGCCGATGCACCAGCCATGATAGCACCTACCTTACAAGCACATGCCAGCAGTACACTGGTCTTCAGGCGTATCATCTCTATATACTCATCCTCAGTCACATCGTTGCGAGTCTCAAACTCCACGTCCAACTGCTGTCCCTCACCTATCTCAAGAGTAGTCTGGATAAACACCTTGAACACATCAGGCAACTTGGTTGGGTCGCACTCTTCTACTCTCTCGAAAGCCTGAAGCAGCATTGTGTCGCCCGACAGAATAGCACGGTTTGCATCCCACTTCTTGTGCACCGTCTCGTGTCCTCTGCGCATATCCGCATGGTCCATCAGGTCGTCGTGCAGCAGAGTAAAGTTATGATACGTCTCAAGTCCGATAGCCTGAGACATTATGCTCAGTGGGTCGTCCTTGTAAAGATTATACGACAACAACGTAAGCACCGGACGTACACGCTTTCCACCTATCGACAACACATACCTGATAGGATCGTACAACGAGGCTGGCTGGCGATCATAAACCAGATTGTCAAGAGCCTCATTCACCTTCTTTAGAAGTTCTTCTGATGTATACATATCGTTTTAAAAATTAAATACTACTGGTATGCAGACCATGGTTCTGCATGGTTTGGCATTCATCATACCCGCCTTCCACTGGGGCATTGTCTTCAGCACGCGCAGCACCTCCTGATCGCAGGCAGGCTCTAGTGGCTGCACCACTTGCAGGTCGCTTAACGATCCATCTTTGTTAACAATGAACTGCGCCACCACCTTGCCCTTTATCTTGCGTTGCTGGGCCGAGGGGGGGTATTTCAGATTCTTTGTAAGCCATTTCATAAACTCAGCCGCTCCACCTGGGAACTGTGGCAGATCCTCCACCACACGGAAGTCTATCGGCTCGTCATACATATCCACCACCTGGGGCTTTTCCTCTTCAGCCTTCAGTGTAGGCTCCTCCTCTTCAGTCTCTAGCTGTATAATCGGCTCTGGTGGCAACTCTACATCGTTTTCCACCAGATGCAGCTGTTGCGACTCCTGCTTTTCCACCTTCTGCTCCTGAGGCATCATCATCGGCACCTCGTCCTTGTCGCGCTTCAGCGGCGATAGTTCCACCTCGGCCTCCAGGCTATCATCATCGTCAAAAAGAGTCCAGCCGCTATCGCCGCTATTCCACTCGAGCAGTACAAATAGCGAGGCTAACACTACAATAATTCCCAACAGGAACGCTTGTGTGCGCTTTTGTTCCAAATCTGCCTCACGACTCTTCTTGACTTCCATCTGTTTTTTAATAAAACCGAGTGCAAAGATAGTTATTTTTTTGGTAAATGAGTTATATATTAAGTTTTTTTGCTATCTTTGCGACCAAATTAGGAGAAATGAGCATCAGAAATGTGATTATAGCCACCCTACTTACCTTCATGGGCACAGCCAGCTGGGCCCAAGAGAGCGAGACTGCCTACAACTTCCTGAGGTTGCCGGTAAGTGCTCATGTGGCTGCACTGGGTGGCGAGAACATAACGCTGACCAACGATGATGCTACGCTGATATTTCATAACCCGGCACTCATCAGCGGTGTGAGCGACAAAACGATAAACCTGAACTACATGACCTATATGGAGGGTGCCAAGAATGTAAGTGCATCGTTCGTAAGGCTGAAAGGCGAAAGAGCATCGTGGGGCGTATCGGCCCAGCTGATGGACTACGGAAAGATAAAGCAGACTACCGCGTACAACGAGGATCTGGGCAACTTCTCTGCTCGCGATATCGCTATCGGAGGAACGTTTGCCTACGAACTGACTGACTATATCAGCGGTGGTATAACGGCAAAATTCATCACAAGTACCATTGCCGATTACAACTCGCTGGCTGTAGGGGTGGATCTTGGCCTGAACTATCTTGATGCAGCTAAAGGTTGGAGCATATCGGCCGTAGCACGCAATATGGGAGGACAGATAAAGGCATACGATGATGAGTTTGAGAGCATACCTTTTGACCTGCAGCTTGGCGTGAGCAAACGACTACTAAACTCGCCACTGCGATTTCACGCCACACTGAGCCGACTGACCAACTGGGACGAAGGTATAGGACGGCATCTGGCAATAGGTGCCGACGTGATACTGAGCGACAACATATATCTGGCTGCAGGATATAACTTCAGAAGGGCCAACGAGATGAAGATAAGCGACAACGAGGTAGAATCGGCTCATGGTGCAGGCCTATCGCTGGGAGCAGGACTATCGCTGCAGCGATTCAAGCTACACCTTGGTTGGGGCAAATATCATGTAAGCACATCATCACTATTGATTAATATATCATACACATTATGAAGAAGATAACAATTGCAATCGATGGCCATAGCTCGTGCGGCAAAAGCACGATGGCCAAAGACCTGGCCCGCGAGGTGGGCTATGTATATGTAGACACAGGCGCTATGTATCGCAGCGTGACACTATACGCGCTGCGCAACAACCTGTTTAACGAGGACGGAAGCGTGAAGACTACAGAACTGGAACAGCAGATGTCGCAGATAAACATTTCGTTTAAGTTTAACGCAGAGACTGGTCGCCCTGACACATATCTTAATAATGAGTGCGTGGAGAAGGAGATACGTTCGCTCGAAGTGAGCAATCACGTGAGTCCTATCGCGGCTGTACCTTTTGTTCGCACAGCTATGGTGGCCCAGCAGCAGCAGATGGGTAAGGACAAGGGCGTAGTGATGGATGGTCGCGACATAGGCACCACAGTATTCCCTGATGCTGAACTTAAGATTTTCGTAACAGCATCGGCACAGGTACGCGCACAGCGCCGTTTCGACGAACTGAAGGCCAAGGGTATGCCTGCAGATTTCGACGATATCCTGAAGAATGTAGAAGAGCGCGACTATATCGATTCGCATCGCGAAGTAAGTCCACTGCGCAAGGCCGACGACGCCATAGAACTGGACAATAGCAATATGACCATTCCTGAGCAGAAACAATGGCTTATGGACAGGTTTATAGAAAAGACAAATCAATAAAATTGTTCTTTTTCTGATTTTTTCTCGTCATTTTTTCGTTTCTATTATATATTTTTGCTACCTTTGCAGCCGAATTTCATTAGAATCTTAAGAAAATGACGAGAAAATTATTTATTTCGGCTCTTTTGGCACTTGCCACAACAGCTACCGTCCACGCTGGTGGACTGATGACCAACACAAATTATCACATAGCTTTCGACCGTATGTTCGCACGCGGTGCATCAACTGAAATCGATGCAGCATACAGCAACCCAGCCGGACTGGCTTGGGGACACGAAGGATTCCAGTTTTCATTGAACTTCCAGAAGCCTTGGCAGTATCGTAACATCGAGCTGACCACACCCGCAGGTAGTCACACCTACGAGGGTAAGGCCTCTGCACCAGTAGTTCCAGCCCTGTTTGCTTCGTACAAGAAGGATCGCTGGGCCCTGTCGACCATGATTGGTATCGTGGGCAGCGGCGGTTTCGTAGAGTACAAAGAGGGTGTGCCTATGTTCAACGCACTGCTGGGTGGAACAATTACCACACTAACTCAAGGATTATCTGAGGCTACTCAAGGTGCTACACCTGTGGTAACACCCGACCAGTACGACGCAGAGATGAAGGGAAAGCAGTATATCTATGGTGGACAGCTGAACTTCACCTATAAGATCGTAGATTGCCTCTCGGCAGCTGTCGGAATCCGTGCCAACTATTACGACGGCTACTATCGTGGACACGTGATGGCAGCAAAGACCAATATGGGCGAACTAGCAAATCTTTCACTGGATGTAGACCAGAAGGGATGGGGCTTTACACCACTAGTTAGCGTGGCATACCACAATGGCCCACTGACACTGAGTGCCCGCTATGAGTTCCGCACAAAGATTGAGACCAAGAACGAGACAAACAGTCTGAACGCCAACTTAAACACCGATAAACTGATAACAGAACCATTGACACAACTGGTGGTAGTTGGCGCCATCAGTGCAGCTCAGGCTCAGGCTATCGGACAAGGCATTCAGCAGAAGATGAGCGGTGGCTTTAGTGCCTACACCGCACCATACGAGGACGGAGCCAAGACACGTTACGATATGCCCGCTATGCTTAGCATAGCTGCTGGCTATGAGTTCAACAAGAATCTGCGCGCAGCATTGGAGTACCATTTCTTTGACGATAAGAATGCCCAGATGGGTAACGACCGTCAGAATGAATTAACTCATGGCACACACGAAATCCTGGCTGGTGTTGAGTGGGACATTAACGACAAATTCACAGTAAGCTGTGGCGGTCAGCGCACTGACTATGGTCTGTCTGACGGTTATCAGCAGAACACATCGTTTGCTTGCGACAGCTACAGCGTAGGTTGCGGTGGTGCTTGGAACATCAGCGACAAGATGCGTCTGAACGTGAGCTACTTCTGCACACTCTACAGCAACTACGACAAGCAGACCAGCTACGGCCTAGAGACATACAGCCGCACCAACCATGTGATTGGCGTAGGTCTGGATTACAAATTCTAGAATAATATCAATTCAATCTCTTATTTCACGAAGTGGAATCATAACAAATTCACGCTTCAACATTAGAGGGTGGGGAATCTGCAAATCGGGTTCATCCACCCTCAATTCATCGTATAGCAGAATGTCTATATCGATGATTCTATCAGAATAATTACCGCCTACCGACTTGTGACTACGCCCCATCTCGCGCTCTATCTTCTGGGTAGCACGCAACACCTCGCGTGGCGACAACTCTGTCAAGCAAAGAACAGCAGCATTGACAAACTGGTTATCCGACTCGAAGCCCCAAGGTTCGGTCAAAATAAGAGAGGACTGGCGTGCAACCAGTCCTACTCTCAAGCCGATTAGCTCTATAGCCTTACGGATATTTTCTTCCTTTTGGCCGAGATTGCTACCCAGCCCAAGGTAAACCGAATGCTTAGTCATCAAGAATCAACATTGCATCGCCGTAGCAACCAAACTTATAGTCCTCCTTAAGAGCACGCTGGTAGGCCTCGTAAAGCAGATCGAAACCAGCAAACGAAGCCTCAGTCATCATCATAGGCGACTCTGGATGATAGAAGTTTCCGATAAGAGCATTGCTCAGGCCAAACTCGTATGGTGGGAAGATAAACTTATTAGTCCAACCCTCAAACTCCTTAAGCATACCGTCTGTACCAACAGCCGACTCTGTAGCACGAGCTGTGCTGACACCTACGCAGCAAACACGACGGCCTTCCTCCTTGGCCTTGTTCACAACGTCGCAGGCTTCTCTTGGAATAAACATCTGCTCACTCGACATCTTGTGCTTGGTCAGATCCTCAACCTCGATAGCGTCGAAGTTGCCAAGTCCACAGTGCAGGGTGATAAAAGCAAAGTTGATGCCCTTGATCTCCATACGCTTCATCAACTCGCGACTGAAGTGCAGACCAGTGGCTGGAGCGGTCACAGCACCCTCATTCTTAGCGTAGATAGTCTGGAAGTTGTCCATATCCTCTTCAGTAGCTTCGCGCTTGTCGATGATATAACGTGGCAGTGGAGCTGCACCAAGTGCATAGAGTTCACGCTTAAACTCGTCGTGAGGACAATCGTAGAGGAATCGCAGTGTACGTCCGCGGCTTGTGGTATTGTCGATAACCTCAGCCACCATAGGTCCATCGTCCTCGAAGAAGAGTTTGTTTCCGATACGAATCTTACGAGCAGGCTCTACCAGCACGTCCCAAAGACGCTGATCAGCATTCAACTCACGCAGCAGGAAAACCTCGATCTTTGCATCTGTCTTCTCCTTTGTTCCATACAGACGGGCTGGGAACACTTTGGTATCATTAAAGATAAAGGCATCATCCTCGTCGAAATAATCGAGGATATTGCGGAAGTCAAGACCAGACTCAATACGCTGACTCTTGCGATGCAACACCATCAGTTTGCACTCGTCGCGATGAAAAGGAGGCTCGAGTGCAATCTGCTCATCAGGTAACTTAAACTTAAACTGTGATAACTTCATATTTTAATTTTGCGAATTTACGATTTCACTATCTGACAATTTTTCTTCCAGCCAAGCTGGGAATTCATCGAATGTGAGACAATCCTCCAGGCGGACGTCGCCAACACGAGTGCGGCACAACGCTGTAAGATGTGCGCCACTGCCCAATGCTTCACCAATATCGCGGGCCAGCGAACGGATATATGTCCCTTTGCCACAAGCCACACGTATCTTCAAAAGCATCTTCTCAGGATCGAAATCCACGAGTTCTATCTCGTCTATGTGTATAGGTTTCTCGGCCAACTGATGGTCACTCCCCTTTCGTGCCAACTCGTATGCTCTGTCGCCACCCACCTTACATGCTGAGAACAGCGGTGGACGCTGCATGATATCACCAACAAACTTAGGCAGAGTCTGCTCTATCAGTTCGCGTGTAATATGCTCTGTAGGGTATGTTTGGTCTACCTCGTGCTCCAGATCGTAACTAGGGGTGGTAGCGCCAAGTTGCAGTGTAGCAGTATACTCCTTTGAGTGAAGCTGCAGTGCCTCGATCTGTTTGGTGGCCTTACCTGTACATAGCACCAGCACACCAGTAGCCAGAGGGTCGAGCGTTCCAGCATGTCCCATTTTCACACGTTTCACATGCAGACGCTTAGACAACACATATCTGATATGCGCCAAAGCCCCAAAGCTTGACATGCGATAGGGTTTATTGATATATATATATGCTCCTTCCTGGAAATTCATCAATCAACCATTGCTAGTGACTGCCCCATGAGCAGCATAATTATAATGATACCACCTACCACGATACGATAGATACCAAAGGCCTTGAATCCGTATTTGGTTATATAGTTTACGAACCACTTCATTGCCATAAGAGCCACCACAAACGCAATTACACAACCAAGTATAAGCATTGTGATGTTATGGCTTGTGGCCCATGCTGTATCTTCCTTCATCAGGTCGAGTAAATCGAGCAGTGTAGCACCAGCCATAGTTGGTACAGCCAGGAAGAATGAGAACTTTGCAGCACGACGGCGAGTAAGTCCCTGAGTCATACCACCAACGATGGTTGCCATCGAACGCGAAACACCTGGAATCACAGAGATACACTGGAAAAGACCAATCATGAAGGCACGACGCTCGTCAACCTTATTATCCTCGCTACCCTTATTAAACAGTCTGTCGCAGAAGAGCATGAACACACCTCCCAGAACCAGCATTATAGCAACAACCTCTACGCTATCGAGCAACCAGTCGAGCAAGCCCGACTTTTTGGCAAGAAGTCCGATAACCACTGCAGGAAGCACACCCACAATCAGTATCCAGTAGAAGTTGTACTTATGCTTAAGTTTCTGCCAAAACGAACTACCCTGAGGAGATGGTGTATTATCAAACTCAAAGAAACGCTTCCAGTACAGACATACCACTGACAAGATGGCACCAAACTGGATAATAAACGTAAAGGCATGTACAAAGGGATCGCCCTGAGGTACACCCAACAGATTCTGTGCTATAATCATGTGGCCTGTAGATGAAACAGGCAAGAACTCTGTCAATCCCTCAACAATAGCGATAATAATCGTCTGAATCCAATCCATATCTTAATCTATATCTAAATCTTTTGGTTTTCTAACTACAGCATAAATCATCGACACAAATCCGAACAGGCATACCACAGGTGCCACCTTGATTCGGCGAGCACTGAAGATATCAGGTTCGAATGTAGTTTCAGTCGAGTTAGGACCTACCATCAGCAGGAATCCTATCACTACGATAGCCATGCTGATTGCCAACAGTATGTAGTTGGTCTTGTCGAATGCAAAATTCTTTTTATCCATTATTTCTCTAAAATCTAAATTCTTAAATCTTGTATAGCTCTCCTGCCGACATACGGAGGAACTTGTTCACTGAGATATACGAGCAAGTAGCAGTGATGATGATACCAAACAGCAATACAGCTACACCAGTGATTGTAAGCTCGCGCCAGGTTATCACCGTCAGGATGTTTGGCTCGTAATAGTATAATCCATAAACCAGACCACCAAGTGCGACGATAGCAACGATAGCTGCAACCACACCGACCAGCAGGGCTTGACGCATAAACGGCTTACGGATAAACGCCCACGATGCACCAACCAGTTTCATTGTGTGTATCAGGAATCTACGTGAGTACACACTCAGTCTTACCGTATTATTAATCAGCGAGAACGATACGAACGTAAGTAGTACAGCCAAGGCCAGCAACAACAGGTTTACCTTCGTCAGATTGCGATTAACACTATCCATCAGGTCCACCTGATAAGCCACATCAGTCACCTTAGGGTTCTTCTGCAGTTCCTTAGCAATCCACTTCAGCGAGTCGCGGTTAGCATAGTCGCTCTTAAGTTGCAGTTCGAGAGTAGCTGGGAAAGGATTCACACCAAGGAACTCTGATGGGTCAGAGCCCATAGCCTCGCTCTGCTCTTTCAGCGCCTGATCTTTGCTGATATAATCAATATTACGAGAGTAAGGACGATGATACAGGTCGCGACACAACATCTTTGCGCCGTTCACACTCACATCATCGCTCAGCATCACCGTCACAGTAAGGTTCTCCTTAACCCACTGCGACAGATTACGGCTAGTCTGTACTGACAGTACAACCAGCCCTAACAAGACCAGCACCATCGCAGTACTAATGCAAAGTGTAACCAACTGCACACCGCGACGGTTGCCAGCATATTTTTTTCGTCTTTTCATTTATTTACGTACGTAAAAATTCGAATTCGGCTGCAAAGATACTATTTTTTTTCTTTATCACAAAAAAAAAGTGTAATTTTGCACCCGATATGAGTACAATTATTTATCCATCGCCAATTTTCGGGCCTGTTCATAGTCGCCGACTTGGTATTTCGCTCGGAATCAACCTCTTGCCAGCCGATGGCAAGGTTTGTAGTTTTGACTGCATTTATTGTGAGTGCGGGTTCAACGAAGATCATCGCCCCACCCTACCTATGCCTACTCGCCAGGAGGTTGCACTGAAGTTGGAAGAAAAACTTAAACAGATGAAGTCCGAGGGCCAGTTGCCCGATGTGCTCACCTTTGCCGGTAATGGCGAACCAACCTGCCATCCCCATTTTGCCGAGATTATCGATGACACTATTAGTTTGCGCAATCAGTATTGCCCAAGTGCTAAGGTTTCTGTACTCAGTAACTCCACAATGATTCATCGTCAGCAGGTACACGATGCCCTGATGAAAGTAGACAACAATATCCTGAAGCTCGACACCGTCGACCCTATATATATTAATAAGGTAGACCACCCAAATGGCACATACGATGTTGAAGCTATAATCGAACGTCTAAAAGCATTCAACGGTCACGTAATTATCCAGACAATGTTTATGCGTGGTGAATGCAGAGGCGAATCGGTTGATAATACAAGCGAGGAATACATAGCCCCTTGGCTCGAAGCTGTCAAGCTGATAGGTCCACAGATGGTGATGATCTACACCATCGACCGCGAGACACCAGCGCAAGGCCTGCAGAAAGCCACTCACGAGCAACTAGATGCCATCCGCGACAGGGTTATCGCCGCAGGCATTCCCTGCACAGCATCATATTAAAAATACAAATCCCCAACCAATCGGCTGGGGATTTATATTTACTTACACATGATACCTCGTTTACTGTTTTCGAGGAAGTGGATGATGTTTCTGATTTCAGGACTGTCAGGAACCTGGTCCTTAATCTGATTGACAACATCAAACACACTTGTCTTACCATTGAACAGCAGTCGATATGCATTGGCAATATGCTTCTGCACCTTGGGATCGATCTCTGCATAGTTCATCATCGTGGTGTTTGGTCCGCCGTACTCCATAGGACTTCCACCGGCGATAACGTATGGAGGTACATCGTGCGAGAATGTACAACCAGCCTGAATGAGCGATAGGTCGCCAGCGCGAGTGTTGGCATTCTGGATGGCACCAGATGAGAAGATTACACCATTACCAATCTCGCAGTCGCCAGCAATCTTAGTACCATATCCAAACACGCAATTTGTACCAACCACTGTATCGTGACTGATGTGAGTACCCTCCAGCAGGAAGTTGTGATTACCAATCTTGGTTACACCATCCTTGTTGGTACCGCGGTTGATGACAACATTCTCGCGAATCACGTTGTTATCACCTATCTCTACATACGACTTTGCACCACGGAAATTAAAATCCTGAGGCAGGGCCGCAATCACACTTCCCTGATGGATTTTGTTATTGTTTCCGATACGCGAGCCGTCGCAGATGCTTACGAAGGGGAAGATGATACAATTATCACCTATCACCACATCGTCCTCGATATACACAAAGGGGAATATCTTACAGTTGTCGCCAATCTTGGCCTTTGGGCTAATCTCGGCTTTGGGGGATATTTCGCTTGCCATAATTATCAATTTTCAATTATCAATTATCAACTATTTGGCACCTCCACCTAAGGCTTGGTACAAACTAACTACAGCCTGCATCTTCGAGAGCTGGTCTGTTACCTCGTTTATCTCGGCATTCAGCAGATTGCTCTGAGCGGTGATAACCTCAAGATAAGTGGTATTGGTAGATGACTCCATCAACTTCTTGGTGTCTTCAACATTCTTCTTCAGAACCTCTACACGCTTGCCGTCGAGTTCGGCCTTCTCATTGTAAGAGTTGTAAGCTACAAGAGCGTTAGACACCTCATTACCAGCCTTGTAGATAGAGTTCTGCCAGTTATTGTAAGCCTGCTCATACTGCATCTTAGCCACCTTGAGACCAGCCACAATCTGTCCGTGCTGGAAGATGGGCTGAACCAGCGAACCAACAGCTGACATCAACCACTTGCCAGGATTAACCATTCCACTATTATTGGTAAATGCAGCAGTACCAGTGATGGTTATGCTAGGATAGAATCGGCTGCGTGCAGTCTCTACATCGTAGAAGCACTGAGCCAAAGCCATCTCGTAAGAGTGAACATCAGCACGGTTGGCCAGCATCTGGATTCCTACGCCAGTAGAAAACTCTGTAGGCAGACTCTGTCCAGCAAACTTTCCGCGAGGGATAGCCTGACCTGGCTGACCAAGCAGCAATGAGAGCGAATTCTCAGTCTCGCGCATCTGGCGCTGCAGGTCTACACGCTGACTCTGAACCTGATAGTAGGCAGCCTCAGCACTCTGAACGGCTGTTGAGCGATAGCCCACGCGGTTGTCGTGCATAAACTGCATCTTCTCCCAAGTCTCCTTGGTCAGATTCTCCATATCTGTCACAATCTCCATCTGACGGTCAATCATCAGCAGAGTGTAATACAGGTTGGCGATAGTAGAGATAACATTTGTCTTTACTACTGTCTGATAGTCCTTTGTAGCTATCAACTTCATCTGCGCCGAACGCTTGGCGCTGAGCAAATTGCCAAACAAGTCAACATTCCAACTGGCCGAGATGGGCAGCGAGTATACTTTTGAAGCAGCAGCTCCGTCAAATGAGCTGAGTGTACCCTGTGCATTAATGCCTACCGATGGCAGGAAGGCCAACTTGGCCACCTTGAGAGCCTCGTTCACCATCTGTACATTCAGTGCAGCATTCAGCAGGTCAGGATTATTGTCAAGTCCCTGCTGGATAAGTGCCTGCAACTGTGGGTCGGTAAACACACTGCGCCAAGGCATATTGCCGAAAGATGTAGTATCCTGTACGGCAAGGGTATCGGTCAGCGACTGAGTGTCGCGAACCAATCCCTTGGTATCTACCTCAGGGCGCTCGTATTTGTTATAGAGTCCGCAGCTCGACAGCAGCAAGGCTGCGGACATAAATATCATCAGTTTCTTCATATTACTTCTCA